>Ga0116152_10002081_pt1 | contig 16316 bp, 13 predicted proteins | sample AD_UKC119_MetaG_FD_89894 | JGI IMG/M metagenome (GOLD analysis project Ga0116152, IMG submission 89894) | Active sludge microbial communities of municipal wastewater-treating anaerobic digesters from Hong Kong - AD_UKC119_MetaG | ecosystem: Engineered > Bioreactor > Anaerobic > Digestate... | reverse complement strand
CATTTATTGGCCATTCGGAAGTATTTACACGCTCGAAACCCTCGATCCGGGCTACGGTTATCTTGTAAAATTCAACGAAACTACCACACTCGACTTTAATGTTGCCAAAAGTTCTTCAGGAAACAATCAGATTGCAACATTCGAAAATAAAACCCCGTGGAATGATGTAACCAAAACCGGAGATGTTCACATAGTAGGTATCTCAGAAGAAGCTGCTGCTCAGCTCCTGACCGGTGACGTAATTGGGGTTTTCGGCAATGATGGCCGTTGCAACGGAATGGCAGCATATTCTGGTCAAAATCTTCCTTTTGCCGTTGTTGTTTATGGAAATGACATCACAACCTTAACAAAGGACGGAATGAACGACGGAGAACCGATGACATTCATGCTATACAGAAATGGTGAAATAACAGAACTTGATCCTTTGTTCAACAAACAAGTTGCCAACTTCGACGGATTATATGCTTCAAACGGTCTGTCGCTGATTACAGATCTGAAATTGGGCGCAACTTCGATCACTGACACACCGGATCAGTCTATAAACCTCTATCCTAACCCATCGAATGGATTGTTTAATATTTCAGGTATTGATGATACATTCGAAGTATTTGTGATGAATGCCCAGGGACAGGTTGTCTTTACAGGCCATCCAACGAATGGCAAAATTGACCTGACAAAACAAACCAAAGGCGTCTATTTCATCAAACTTACGAACAGCAACCGGACAATTACCCGGAAAGTAGTTATTCAATAAAGTCTGATTAGTAACCCAACAAAAAAACCTGTCCGACCTTCCGGACAGGTTTTTTTTTACATACTCCTGCCATTTATACTGCTTAGGTTGCCTGAAACCATACCGGCAAAAAAACATACCGGATCTTATCAATTCAGTTTGTTTTGGAACGAATTTATTTTTTCACAGAAAATTTCAGTGTATTTGTTAATTTTGCCGGCTAATTCAAATTCTTCATTATCAAATGACTTTTTTATCAAGACCTACACAATACAAATTACAATCGCTTGCTACCGGATCAATCTTTGAAGATACAGGATGGTTGCTAGACCCACCCGGAGAAACCTCTCCCAGCCTGATCAGAGCTATTTATCAGCATCAGCAGCTCAACGAAAAAGATGATAAATACGGCCTTTACAAATTTGCCGACTGGTTACCTTTCAATCGCTTCCTTGAAGGTTCAGAAGCACCATTAACCTATAAAAGTAAGCATCTTGCACAATTCCTGAAACTGGAAAATCTTTATGTGACCTACAGTGGTTACTGGCCTGAAAAAGGGATTGAAATGCCTTCCTGTTCTTTCAAAGAAACTGAGGCTTATTCCGTATGTGCAAGAATGAACGGTGATAATTCGAAAATTCTTGTAGTTGCATCAGCAGGAAATACAGCAAGAGCATTTGCCCGTGTATGTTCTGATAACAATATTCCCTTACTGCTATGTATTCCCGAAGACTGCCTCGATGTTATGTGGTTTGACAGACCGATAAATAATGACAACGTTAAACTTATTGTTACAGCCAAAGGAAGCGACTATTACGACGCTATTCACCTGTCAGCAATTGCTGCAAGCTTCGATCCCTTCATACCGGAAGGGGGAGCCAAGAATATAGCCCGGCGTGATGGGATGGGAACTACAGTTTTATCCGCAACTACTTATATAGGTCGTATCCCAGACTATTATTTTCAGGCCGTCGGAAGCGGGACAGGCGCTATTTCGGCATGGGAAGCCAATCTGCGTCTGATTGCTGACGGTCGTTTTGGCAATCATAAAATGAAACTGATGGTTTCGCAAAATGAACCTTTTGTCCCATTGCATCAGGCATGGAAAGTTAAATCAAGGCAACTGTTACCCTTCGATGATGAAACAGCTCGTCGTGAGTTGGATCAAATTGATGCTAAAGTGCTTTCCAATCGTCGTCCGCCGTATTCAATAACCGGTGGATTGTTTGATGCATTGACAGATTCAAATGGTGAAGTACTAACAGTAAATAACCAGAAAGTACGTGAAGCTGCTGCCCTCTTCGAACAACTTGAGGGTATTGATATTCATCCTGCTTCTGGTGTAGCTACGGCATCACTCATCGAATGGGTACAAAAAAATTCCATTGATAAAGATGCCATCATCATGCTCAACATTACCGGTGGCGGCGAAGAAAGATTCAAAAAAGAGAAAAAACTGTTTTATATGAAGCCTGACCTTGTTTTTGGGAATAATCCCGATACGAATGAAGTGAAAAGAAAACTGGAAAAGCTTTTTGCAAAAAAAATAACCCTGTTTGCAAACCACTTTTCTCTGCCAAAGGTTTCCCAGTCATCGGATAATCGCTAACCACGATCGTCCGGTATTTTTGGTGTGTTCACCTTCAGGCTCACGGATACCCTGCCATCTTCAATCACCCTGACATAATAATAATCGTCAGTGTAAACTGTTGCATCAAAGGCAAAATCAAGATTATGTTCACCCGGAGACATGGATGGATTGTTGTAAAGTTCACGCACCAGAACGCCATCCTTATTGAACATGGCAATACTCACCGAACAAGATTGACGATAACTGCATTTGAAAACTCCACCCATTTTTCGCCGAAAAGTAGTGGAATAAAAATTTCGTAAATAATCAGTCTCATCCGGCTGTGGCGGCAAATCCTGATGTGTAAGTTCAGCAACAGTGTGAATCAGATCATTTGCCAACTCCTGGTCAAATCCTGCAATATCTTCCAGCCTGCGGTCATCAGTTAAGTTCCAGAGAGCCAGTTGGGCCTCAGTGTTGTGCAACGAATCTATTTCAATCCGGTTTGTAAGACATTGCATTATCGGATCGCAAAAACCTCCCGCAATATAGAGCGCATCTGACTCAGGCGCAACTAAATCAGCTTTTGTACACATTCCAAATATTTCCTTCTCTGCACTTTGACCAGGTAATAGAGTGATAAAATCGCTCCTGGTGATTACAACCGGCTGATAAAATGATTGCACAGGCATAAGCATCAATCCGTTTTCAATTTTCACTGAAATGGTATCTTCAGATGGATTTTCAACTTCCAGAATAACCGGCCGGATATAATGAGCACTATTGTCATTTCCCCGGATAACCAAATGCAGACAATTGATTAATTCCTGATCACTCAGATTGAACACCTGCGACTGCAACATCGCAAAAGAGAAAAGAAAAACTCCCGTAAAAAAAATTGATTTTTTCATACCTCTGAATTTAGATGAATAATTGCCGAAATGAATGATTCAATGTAGAGGTATGCTCATTTAAATTGATTAGCGTCAGCAATTAACGCAATACTTCTGTATATATTTCAAATGTTCAGTTCCACTTAAATCCCTTCATAATCAGGATAAGGCAAACAGGCTTTTACCAGCTTTGAAAAGTTTTGGAAAGAAAATTTATAGATAGCAGGAAGATCAATCCTGGCTTTTTCATTACATTGAAAAGCAACAGATTGTGTATTTAGCAAAAATCTGATTTCAGGATTAAAAAAACTCGTTTTCGTAAATCATAATATATTTTTGGAAAAACTGATTTATCATGCCTGGCTGGGAAACCCGGACTTCGGTCAGGTAACCCTCATCATCCATTATACGCACGACCTGACGGGTAAGTTGCCCTGATTTGTTAAATTCCTGTTCAAGAGAAGATTTTAAAACTTTGTTGGCATACTCCATGGTGAGCTTGCGAATCAGGAACTCATCTTCGGTAATGGCAGAAATCCGGTTTCCCATCTCATCATAGGTATAGCCGGTCTTTTCGATCAGCTCGTCATCCGAATTATATTTAATTAGTTGAATCAGATTACCTTTGTCATCATATTCATTTTCAGTCCGGTACTCGTCATCACTATCCATATGCTCCTGCTTCAGTATCCGGCCTGCTTCATCCAGCGAAAATTTATTCTGACGGATAAGCTCTCCTTCTTCATGAAGCGATTCGAAAACAAGATTACCATCCTGGTATTCAAAACGTTCAATCCGCTCGGTTTCGCCTTCATCGTTCACCCAGGTTTTGCAAACTAATTTGCCATCGGCATTGTACTCATAATTGATGGTATCGCGTGAATCGTCGAGATAATGAATAAACCCTCCGGTTACCTTCCCGGCTTGGTCATATTCAAATGTTGTCCGCTCTTCCGGATTCCCGTCGGCATCAAAAGATTCTTCACTGATTTTAAAACCCCGGTCATCATAGTTATAAACCACCCTGCCGGCACTCTGTCCATAAGTATCATATTTAATTTCTTCCAGCAGTAGCCCTTTTTCGTCGAAGTATTCCACCTGAATCAACGTTCGGTTTTTCGAAGTGCGCCATGGTTCAAACTCATCTTCCGGTGGTATTTGAATCAGATAAGCTTTTGATGATTTGATCTTTTTCATACTAACAGATTTCTCTAAATTTTCTGCAATGATAAAATAAATTGGGCATTTAGTCTCTTTTGAAGAATACAATGGCAAACATTTTCACCTGAATGCTCACCATCTGATCAGGCACTCAGTTCTCCATACTCTGTTAAAAACTTTTTTACAGAAACAAAATTTTTCATAAAATCTTGGAAAATATCCATAAATCAGAAGGATTTTATTCAGTTTGACAATGTATTTTAAAAAATTCAGTTCCATTCTTTTCAACATTCAAAAAACATACATTTATGAACACACTTGGAAACCTGATCTGGTTCATTTTTGGCGGAATTATCATTGCAATTGAATATTTTATTGCCAGTTTACTTCTGATGATAACTATAGTCGGCATACCATTCGGTTTGCAAACTATAAAACTTGGCCTTCTTGCGCTGTGGCCATTTGGCAGAACCACTGTACAACATCAGACCAGCAGTGGCTGCTTATCAACGATTATGAATATCATCTGGATTCTGATCGGTGGAGTATGGATTTCCCTGAGTCATCTTGTTTTTGGAATTCTGCTGGCAATCACCATTATTGGAATTCCTTTTGCACGACAGCATTTTAAACTGGCAGGTCTTGCACTGACTCCATTCGGAAGAGAAATTGTACCTGTAAAATAATCCTGATTACCTTTAGCTTGCTGTAAATTGATCCTAATGATACAATTTTCTGATTTTATCAATGATAACCTTTGCCATTTTCTCATTGGATTCGTAAGTCCAGCCGGCAATATGAGGTGAAAGCACTACCTGATCGGACTGAATCAGATATTTAAAGTCTTCGGGCAGATTTGCCCTGTCGATATCTTCGAATGAAAGTTTTTCGTATTCCAGCACATCGAGGGCAGCGCCAAGGATTTTACCCGTTTTCAGAGCACTTACAAGGCTGGCTGTTCGTACCACTTTTCCCCTTGAAGTATTGATAAGCCAGATTGGTTTTCTGAATTTACTGATAAAATCATCATCAACCATCCAGATTGTCTCATCGGTAAGCGGGACATGCAGACTCAGGATATCGGCCAATTCCATCAGTTCCCCCAGGGTTGATTCTTTGACAAACCTGCTGCTGTAGCCGAATTTGTATTTGTCATAAGCCAGTACAGTAGCATCAAAACCTGCAAGTCGTTGTGCAAAAGTGCTTCCCATATTTCCATATCCGATGATCCCTACGGTTTTTCCCTGAATTTCCACGCCGCGGTTTCCTTCACGTATCCATACACCTCTGCGCACTTCCTGGTCAGCTCGTCGCAAATGATTAAGCAGCATGAGCAACATTCCCACGGCATGCTCACCCACTGCATCGCGATTTCCCTCCGGTGCATTCAGGCATGTAATGCCATTTTTTTCAGCAAATTCTAGATCAATATTCTCCATTCCGGCTCCAATTCTGGCAATAAACTTCAATTTTTGCGCCTTGCTCAGCAATTTCTCATCCAGCCGGATTTTTCCACGAATAATTATTCCTTCGTAATCATGAATGATTCGTTCATAATCAGGCAATAAATAATTTTCAAAATAATCGCACTGAAAACCCATGCTTTCGAGTTCCTGCCCGATCAGCGGATGAACGGTATCGATAAAAAGTACTTTTGGTCTCGCCATATTAGTAAAGAAATGACGGCGAAATTATTCAATTTTGGTAAGTCTTGGTTTAAGTTTACTCATTTCATCAATGATAAAACCGGCTGCATTCTGCTTGAATTTATCACTTGCCCGAAGGATCATCTCCAAATCTCCCGGATAATCCTGTTCCCTGGAACCTATCAATTGATAGGTTTCGGGTGATAATGCGTTGATATCCCCCTTGAACACAGCTGAACGATTGATAAAATGCGTTTCACCGCTTATATTTTTCCAGGCTGTCACCGTATTGTCATTTCTGTTCCTTATTTCAACCCTGCCTGCAATAAATAAAGATTTTTCTTTCACTTTTTCGGAAACATAACAGGCAATGGTTTTCAGCAAAGGGAATTCAATTTTTTGACCCAGACTGTCGTACAGGAAATTGCCGTTTTCATCGAGTTTATAGCCAATACCATCCTGTACTTTTGCAGTTTCCACAAAATAATTGTCAGTGGTATTTTCGGGCTGAATTTTAATATCCGTGATTTCGATGGTAACCATAAAATCTGCATGCTCAGCCATTTTAGCCTTTTGATGAAATTGAACCATGACTGAATTGAATGGCGAAAGGTCAAAATACATCAACTCGTCATTGAGCATTGGAGGTATGTAGCCGGGATAGACATTTTTAACTTCATAATAAACCTGATAAGGAATGATCCTGTTGAAATTACCAAGAAGCTCGTTCACATCTTTGTAATTGGCAATTAAGTCATTGACTTTCCTTAGCAGATAATATGCCTTCTCGTGGTCTTCATACCGGTTGCTTTCAATAAGTTTCAGTGCAGATACATAATTGTATTCGGCTGCTTTGATTCGTGCCTGTTCAATAAACGGAGTGTAAGCCTCCGGTGCAAACTGCATTAACGCCCTTGTGGTATCGGGCAACACTAAAAGCTTTTGCTGTTGCAGTTCCAGTTTTTGATAACGCTGCAAAACATCTTCCCATATTTCCGGTTGTCCCGACAGCTTCAGCTTTTCGATTTCAGCCTGTTCCTGCCCCTGCTGCCTGATCATCAAAAAATCAAGCCGTGCAATGGTTTCCCTGTCAGCAGGGTGTTTGGTTAACCAGGCAACCAGCGCATCAATATCATCATCTCCGGGTTTCTGCTGCAGCAGTTTATCTGAACCGGTACAGGAAAACAACATTACAACTGTTAACACACTTACTATCTTTTTCATAGTAGTTCATATTTTTTATTTAGTTAAAACAGATAAAAACACATTTGTCAATCTTAATCAACAAATTTGGGCGCATAACAATTAAATTCTTACTTTCGACGCCTGAATTTATTGGTTTCGTTAGTTGAAACCATGACAATCTGAAACAATTTTAATACCAAACGAAAAAAAATGTGGACATATTTGGCCAGGCTGATTTTGAGAAGAAGATACTGGAATTTGATTATTATTTTGCTTTTGACGCTTTTTATGGGCTTTAATGCACAGCGCGTCAGTCTTTCCTATGAAATGACCCAAATCCTCCCCCCGACTGATGAAACCCGCCAGGTTTACGACGAGTTCAAAAAAACATTTGGAGAAGATGGAAGTGTTATTTTTATCGGAATCAGTGACAGCAATTTTTATCGGCTGGAAGAATTTAACGACTGGTATGATCTCACCGAGCAAATCAGAAAAATTGAAGGTGTTGAAGGTGTTGTATCCATCACAAGGTTGTTTAATCTGGTTAAAAATGATTCCCTTAAGAAATTCGAACTAAAACCTGTTTTTGAACATAAACCCGGAAGTCAGCAGGAACTCGACAGCCTGCTGAAGGTGGTTTTCTCTCTCCCATTCTATGAGGGCAATCTTTTCAACAAAGAGAATCATTTCACCATGATGGCCATCACACTTGAAAAAGAAGTACTCAATACCCGTGATCGGGTTGGTTTGATATATAAAATCAAGACTACCGGAGATATTTTTGCTGAAAAACATGACATTAAGGTTCATTATTCCGGTTTGCCCTATATCCGAACCATTACCGCCAAAAAGATTGAAAATGAGCTGTTGCTTTTTGTTCTTCTTTCTCTGCTCATTGCTTCAGTTATTCTGATGATTTTCTTCAGAAACTGGAAAATTGTTGCTGCCACCATGTTTATTGTTATCATCAACGTGATCTGGGTAATGGGCTTTATTCATCTGCTCGGGTATAAAATAACAATACTAACCGGGATTTTACCTCCACTACTCATTGTAATCGTTGTGGAAAACTGCATTTTTCTCCTCAACAAGTATCACCATGAAATACGCCGGCACGGCAATAAAATAAAAGCGCTAACAAGAGTTGTCATGCTGATCGGGAATGCCAATTTGCTTACCAACCTGACTACTGCTGCCGGGTTTGCTGCTTTTATCGTAACCGGCAATCAATCGCTCATCGAATTTGGTCTGGTAGCTTCTATCAGCATTGTGGTGGCTTATTTGATGACTTTATTTCTGATCCCGATTTTTTTCAGTTTTCTCAGTACACCGGCCTTACACCACACCCATCACCTCGAAAAAGGCCTGGTAAGCCGGATCATCGAAGGCATCACAGAGATTGTTCAGCATCACCGGAGAGCCATTTATCTGATTACAATAATCATCACATTAACAGGTTTTTACGGAATATCTCTATTGAAAACCACAGGCAGCATAGTGGACGATATTCCGCACCGCGACCCGCTTTACAAAGATCTTCTGTTCTTTGAGAAAAATATAAAAGGGGTAATGCCACTGGAAATCTCCATTAATACCAACAAGAAACGGGGTGTTTTACAAATGTCCACCATTCAAAAAATAGAAGATTTGCAGAATATTCTTTCCGGGTATTCAGAGCTTTCAAAACCCCTTTCCATAGCTGAGGTCGTAAAATTCGCCAAACAGTCTTTCTACGGGGGTAATGAGGCTATGTACAGCCTTCCGAATAATCAGGAACGGAATTTCATCATGCGTTACATGCCTGAAATGCAAACCAAAAGCCGGTCCATTATCAATTCCTTTGTGGATACCAGTATGCAAATAACGCGTATCACCGTGCAAATGGCCAATATCGGAACCAATGAAATTCAGCGGATCAAGGATGAACTCACCCCCCGTATCAATGAAATCTTCCCACCTGACCAGTACGATGTAAAAATAACCGGAACAAGCGTGGTTTTCCTCAAGGGGACTGAATATCTGTTTGGCAATTTGCTTACCAGTTTGCTGCTTGCGCTGGTTGTAATCTCGATTATGATGGCACTGCTATTTACTTCAGCACGAATGATCGTTATTTCGATGATTCCCAATCTCATCCCGCAAATTATGACAGCAGCCTTGATGGGATTTCTGATGATTTCCGTAAAAACTTCCACAATTTTGATTTTCAGCATAGCACTTGGCATTTCGGTGGACAATGCCATTCATTTTCTCTCACGGTACCGCCTGCAACTCAGACTGAATGACTGGGCAATTAAAATCTCCGTAATCAATGCATTGCGTGAAACCGGATTCAGTATGATTTATTCTTCTGTAGTACTCTTTTTCGGTTTTAGTATTTTTACCCTTTCAAGCTTTGGCGGTACTGAGGCACTGGGATATCTCATTGCTTTCACATTACTCATGGCATTATTATCCAATCTTTTTGTACTCCCATCTCTGTTGCTTTCCATGGATAAGCGCATTACCACCAAAAAATTCTCCGAACCTTTGATCGAAATCTTCGACGAAGAAATTGATATTGAACTGGATGATTTGAAAATCGAAGAAATCGATACCCGCGGATCAGCATAATATAATGACAACACTAATTCACAAAAACCAACAATTATGAAAGGAATCATTTTAGCCGGAGGTGCCGGAACCAGGCTTCACCCGCTGACTTTAGCCATTAGTAAACAACTGATGCCTGTTTATGACAAACCCATGATTTATTACCCGCTTTCCGTCCTGATGATGGCGGGCATAAGAGACATTTTAATCATTTCCACACCTACCGATCTTCCCAATTTCGAAAAACTTCTTGGTGACGGTTCAAGGCTCGGTTGCAATTTCAGTTACAAAGTACAGTTTATTCCAAACGGTCTTGCACAGGCATTTGTACTTGGCGAAGAATTTATCGGGAACCGGAAGGCTGCATTAATTCTGGGCGACAACATCTTTTACGGCTCGGGGCTTCAGGGCATACTTCAGGAAAACAACAACCCGACAGGTGGAGTGGTTTTTGCCTATCATGTTTCCGATCCCGAACGGTACGGAGTGGTTGAATTTGATGAAAATAAAAAAGCCATTTCGATCGAAGAAAAACCAAAACATCCAAAATCCAATTTTGCTGTGCCGGGGCTTTATTTTTACGACAACAGTGTAGTGGAAGTGGCAAAAAACATACAGCCCAGCGCACGGGGTGAGTATGAAATCACGGACGTAAACAAATATTATCTTGAACAGGGGAAACTAAAAGTGGCTCTCCTAAGCAGAGGAACAGCCTGGCTCGATACCGGTACTTTTGAGTCGCTGCTTCAGGCTTCCCAATTTGTTGAAGTAATCGAGCATCGTCAGGGATTAAAAATAGGTTGTATTGAAGAAATCGCTTACAGAATGGGCTTCATCAATGAAGAAAAACTCGTTGAAATCGCCCAGCCCCTGCTCAAAAGCGGATATGGCGAATACCTGGTCAGGCTGGTGAACAAATAATGCTGTTACAAACCTGCTACATGCAGAGACTACACGTTTCACAACCAGCAACTGCAGGTTTTGAAAATCTTAATCACCGGATAAGCACCTGTATTTACACCAAATTCAACCCAAAAAAGCAAAGCTGAAAAAACACTGAAATGGAAAAATTCAAGGAATACAAAACATTGGTAGATCAGGCCATTGAGCAGCTCAATCTGCCGGAGAAACCTCACAGGCTTTACGATCCCGTCGCCTACATTCTTGCCCTTGGTGGTAAACGTCTGCGCCCGGTGCTGACCCTGATGGCTTGCGAAATGTTCGGGGGACGGGCCGAAGATGCTTTGGATGCAGCCATTGGTCTGGAAATCTTTCACAACTTCACTCTGCTGCACGACGACATCATGGATCAGGCAGAACTCAGAAGAGGCAAAAAAACCGTCCACAAAAAGTGGAATACCAACGTTGCCATACTTTCCGGTGATACCATGTTCGCCCTTGCCTACCAATTTATCGCTGCTTCGAATACCGACAATCTGAAAGAAATTCTGACCACTTTTACCCAAACTGCCATAGAAGTCTGCGAAGGGCAGCAATACGACATGGATTTTGAAACAGCAGATAAAGTAAGTATCCCGGAATACCTTCTGATGATCCGGATGAAAACAGCAGTACTGCTTGGTGCAAGCCTGAAAACAGGAGCACTTATCGCCCGCGCACCCGCTCAGCAGGCACAGTTGTTATACGATTTTGGAATCAATGCAGGAATGGCGTTTCAATTGAAGGACGATCTCCTTGACGCTTTTGGTGTTGAGGATAAATTCGGAAAAACAATAGGCGGTGACATCCTTGCCAATAAGAAAACTTTTCTGTACCTCAAATGTCTTGAGATGGCCAACCAGGAAGATTACACAATGCTCCGACATCTTTATTCCCCAAAGATTGTTCTTTCACCTGTGGAGAAAATAGCCAAAGTACTGGAAATTTATAATCGCTATCATATCAGGGAAATAACCACGGAAGAAATGGAAAAATTTTTCAGTGCAGCCCTTCAGATTATGCAAAAAGTTAATACTGATCCGGCAATGAAAAACAGGTTAGAAAGTTTTGCAGAATGGCTTTACAAACGCGATCATTAACATGTTTAGCAAAATGAGGCCTTCAAAATCAATTTTACAGCACAACTTACTTCGGAAAAGATTCCAACTATTGTAAATTGTAAAAAGAAAATCCTCGAGGATAATTTTCAACGATTTGTGATAAAGCGCTTTAACCATAATCAACCAACCGGCTGATGATCCTGGAGCTGTTCAATTTCTAAATCCCTTACCTTTATGAGATAAATTGCAAGGGTAAAAGCACCTGCTGAAGTAAAAATATGCCAAAGCCAGTGCGTTCCTGCTGCAAAAATCTGATTTTCAAAATCATCAGCATATCTGTAGAAAAGTGCCATCAACAAAAAAAACAGACTATAAATCAGATACCTGACCTGAAAAAAATTTGTCCGGAACAAAAAAATCAGAGCAGGCAAAAAGATCATCACTCCGGTAATAAAATAGGAAACATTGATCATGTTCTGACCATCAACAAATGCGGTCGCAGCATAGCGCAAAAGAAACGAAACTACAATCACAAGGACAATGTATAACCAATGAGGTAATATTTTATTCCAGAAATAAATACTTACCGAAAGGGTTAAGATAGCGATGGGTACAATATCCATTAAAAGGAAAAATCGCGAAGCTCTGAATGCATGATAAAGCGTACTTCCAAGACCTCCGACAACCATTAAGGGAGATGCCCAGAAAAGCAGAAAAGCATAATTGCGATAATGCCCTTTAAGCCTGAAAAGCAGATAAATAACCGGGATCAGAAAAGTAAGCGAAGAAATGGCATTCCAGGGTTCAGCAATAAAATTACCCAGGTTGGTTTCATGATAAACAGGCCCGCCATCCGGCAATCTGAAAACATATTCGAGTGAATCCTGCTCCATAATTTAACTTTTTGAAAACAATCAAAATTACTCTTTTTATCTTATAAAACAGCCTTTAAACGTCATTGTTCAAATAAATCGGGAACGACAACCGAGGCATAACTTAATGAGAAAGCACCAAAAAACCCGAAAGCTCCGTTTGATATGTTGCCATGAACATTAGCCGGAGGGCCGCTGAAAACAGGCGTCTGATAACCGGTCTCGTCCTGCAGTTGATTGATAAATTCCATGAATTCTTTGGTTATTCTTCCAGCTCTTAAAGTAACAGTATCACCGGTTTTCAGTTCCTCACGACTATTGCTCTGGTCAAGATAACTTACACCAATCCCGTTTGTATAATTTCCATTGTAAAGGATATCATCAACAACAAAAATCCTGTTGATGGTGTCGTTGGTCAATTGCCCGTTAATATAGGTATGAAACATGTAAAAGTCTTCGGTTGGCGGGTCCCAAACGTAGCATTTGACCTCCACAAATCCCTCGTCGCCCCATTCCTCATTAAATTGCAAAGCAATGGAGTCGATCTGATTAATGGGAAAAATCTTTGATGATGCTTCAAAATCTCTTGCTCCGCCAATTTCTTCTTCCAGTTGAATCTGCAACCGGTATTCTTGGCCAATTTTTCCAAAAACGTCAGGTTCAGTAAGATAAATACCCGATTGAGCAGGAGTTTCGGTTAATAGAAAAGAATCCGTTTCACTGACGATTGTTACCTGTGCTCCGCTCACCGGACGGGGAGGCCGATCATCGAAATAATCAGCCGTAGTGGTCAGCTTCACCATGTGTGCGGTGGTATCTGTTGAAATGCTCCCTTCGACCACCAATCGGGCAAACTCCTGCGAATCGGTATGAATGTCAATACGTTCGGTACACGAAAAAAGGATAAGACTTGCCCAAAATATTTTAAGGTATTTATTACTAACAGAAATATTCATATCTTGTTAACTTTAAAAATGAAAATTATAGGTTAAACTTGGAATTATTGAAAAAAGATAGGTGGATTCAGCATAGGTGCTGTAAGGATCATCCGGTTCAGACACAAAGTTAATTGCCCATACATTTTTACGGGCATAGGCATTATACACCGATAAGTTCCATTCGCCATACCATTTCTTTTGATGATGCTGTTTTGGTTTATAGGTAAACGAAAGGTCGAGCCTGTGATAGTCGGGAAGCCGGTAAGCATTTCGGTCGGAATAAACCGGCACAATAACATTTCCCCAGACTGCTCTTCCAACAGGAAACGTTACCGGGCGACCTGTTGAATAAACCCAGTTGGCTCCAACACTCAACTGCCCGTTTACATTGTAATTAACCACCACCGAAATATCATGTGGTTTGTCGTAGGGAGCTGCAAAAGTTTTCCCGTTGTTGATGGCTGCAAATTTCCTTTCAGCTCCCGAATAAGTGTAACTAATCCATCCGGTAAAGTTACCTTTGACTTTTCTGACCATCAGTTCAGCTCCCTTCGACCAGGCTTTGCCAAAGCGCAATTCGCCCTCCAGTTCGCGGTTGAGAAGCAGATAGGCATGATCTTTAAAATCAATGGCATTTTCCATATTTTTATAATACAACTCAGCAGAAATTTCCCAGGTGTTGTTATCAAAATTTCTAAAATATCCGATTGCTACCTGGTCAGAAAGCTGTGGTTTCACATTGGGGCTGGAAGGGAACCAAATGTCAAGTGGTGTACCTGCAGTTGAATTTTGTGCCAGATGCAGGTACTGCACTGTGCGCGAATAACTTGCCTTTATGGAACTCTGCTCATTCAATAAATAATTCACCCCAAAACGCGGCTCAAGGTTGATAAAGCTGTTGAAAAAATTTCCTTTGTCATAAAAGACGGAATCGGTGCTTTCGAAATTTTCATCAAAAGTGTAAACAGTTCCCGGCCCGACATTGTGAAAGCCGGAAAGCCTCAACCCATATTTGAGCGTAAGTGCTTCATTTACCTGGTACTGATCGCTAAAATAAAGAGCTGATTCAAGTGCATGACTTTCCGGCAAAATGTAATCATTGAAAAAACTTTCTTCACCTTTACCTTTTGCTTCGCCGGGGCTAAAAGTGTGATAGGTAGAATGGATTCCAAACCTGAGCGTATGGCGGCTACCTGCATAAAAGGTAAAATCAGCCTTTGCCGCATAATCCATCAATCCCGATATCCAGTCAAATGACATAGGCTCACCTTCCGGAATGCCAAGCTGATAATCGTAGCGTGAACCAAGCAACGTGAAATTGGAAAAAACCTTCTTGGAAAACAGGTGATTCCAGCGCAGAGAAATGGTCTTATTTCCAAGATTCATACCGGCAAAATCGTTTTTGAAAACATCACGTCCCAGATAAGCTGAAAGGAAAATCCGGTTCTTTTCGTCGAAAATATGATTGATCTTTGCGTTCAGGTCATAAAAAAATAACCTGCTGTCCCTGATATTTTCATTTTTGGACAAGGGCAGAAAAATATCGGCATAGGTTCGGCGTCCGGACAGAATAAAAGAAGTCTTTTCACTGACTATTGGCCCTTCAAGCGTTAGCCTGCTGGAAATAAGTCCAATACCACCTGTAACTGAAAATTTCTTATGGTTCCCGTCTTTCATCCTGACATCCATCAACGACGAAAGCCTTCCCCCCTGTGATGCAGGAATATCGCCCTTGTACATGGTTACATCTTTTACAGCATCGTTGTTGAAAACCGAAAAAAATCCCAGTAAATGCCCTGCATTGTAAACAGTGGCTTCGTCGAGCAACACCAGGTTCTGGTCAGCACTTCCTCCTCTCACACTAAAACCGACAGAACCCTCTGAAATAGCCTTAACACCCGGCAGCAACTGCATGGCACGAATAACATCCACCTCCCCGAACAAAGCCGGAATCTGTCTTATAGTCTTCGATTCAACCCTTTCAACACTCATTGCGGGAGTGCGTACATTATGGTCATCTCTCACACCAAAAACGACAACCTCATCAAGCATCTCTTCCGCCGAAATCATTTCCACATCCAGGGTTGTGTCAGCCGCCAATTGAAGCACGCTAACCTGACTGTGGTACCCCACATACGAAAACGTGAACTTATAATTGCCGGGCGGAAGATTTAAAGCATAATAACCATAAGAATTGGAAACAGCACCCGTTTGCAGTTCAGCTACATAGACAGTTGCTCCCGGAAGCGTTTCTCCGCTCCTTTTATCGGTAATCCGTCCGCTGATGGTAAATTTCTTATCACCTGCACTGACATCTGCCGATGTAAACAATGGTATCAGCAACAGGAAAAAAACAAAAAACAGGATTTTAAAAACGGACATAGACAGGATTTTTTTGGTCACAGGTTTTTTTGTTAAACGGCTGCAAAAGTAAACGTAAAGAAGATGGAAAAATTAAAGAAATACAAACAAATCCTGTCTTTAACCTGATTAATTCAATAAAATCAGGTTACAATTTTGAATGGATAAAATGCTTGTTTTTAAGCTTAAAAAGTTTTCCCAAAAAAGGATGATTATTCGGAAATTCGATAAGCGTTGAAAATCAGTTTTACCCCGACCCCTCCCGACTGCGTCGGGATAAATTCCGGAAGCCTGATTTTCAACAGTTAAATTTTCTAATTGTTCAGGGCTGATAAAATGAAGGTTTTGATAAATGACCTTAAATT
>Ga0116152_10002080_pt1 | contig 16317 bp, 9 predicted proteins | sample AD_UKC119_MetaG_FD_89894 | JGI IMG/M metagenome (GOLD analysis project Ga0116152, IMG submission 89894) | Active sludge microbial communities of municipal wastewater-treating anaerobic digesters from Hong Kong - AD_UKC119_MetaG | ecosystem: Engineered > Bioreactor > Anaerobic > Digestate... | reverse complement strand
TGTGCAATGGCCCAGTCAATGGCATCGGTTAATTGTATTGAAGTAGTTTTGCCCTCAACAGCTACGCCTTCCTGTGGCATCGGACCGATGGCAACCACCAAAAATCCATGCGATGCAATCTCGTTCAGAAAGTTAACGTGTTCCCATGGCGAGTTGGCACAGGCTCCGTTTCCCCAGGCAATAATAGGTAACTTGTTCTTTTCCCCGAAAACACTCAGGTCCTGCGGACGGAAAGCAGTGTGTGTAGGCAACGACTTCTCAGAAACCATAATGGCACTATATTTACCGGTTCCACCATCTTCAACAACTTTTGAAGGTTCCTGTGCTCGGGCAGAATTTATACTTGCTGATCCTGCCAGGGCCAGAATAAAGACTAATAAACAAATACTTTTCATGTTTTTTAATTGTTTGTTTTATTTGGAAAACATGGAATTCGTCCCGATTTATTCGGACTCATTTCATCTTATCTAACTTACTCTAATTAAACCTATTGATTCAAATTATTCTTTGGCCCATGCTTCGCCTTCCGGAGAACGTCTCCATTCGAAGTATTCATCCAGCACTTCCATGGAATGGATGCCGGGAACAGGCCCTAAAAATGGTGTAGGACCAGTAAGATACATGACATTGGGAGTATCATTGCTAAACGCGGGCCAGGTAGGTACGCCCTCTCCGTTTGGATCGCCATATTTTGCAAAGTTGGTCCAGTAAGTTGCCATAACATCCGAGAGTGCGAGATCTGATTCGGTTGTTTGCGGATTATCCGGATTGAGATCCATAAACACATAGGCAACATCCTGACCGTGTGGAGATTCATATCCATACTGAGGAGAATCTTCGGGATAATCGGGATGCTGATCAAAATAATACAACCAGGCTTTGGATTGTCCTTTTTCCGATTGTAGTTTTGCCCAACTCCAGGTATGCCAGCCAAAAGCCGCGTCGCGTGAAAGATCGCGCGCCGATTTTGGAACGCTGTTTTCAGTAACGGGGTAAGCTTTTAACAATGGCTTGGCAAATTTGCCGTACCGTTCTACAACCGAGGCAGTAAATTCATTCGGATCTTTGGTGCGGGTAAAACTTGCTCCTTCATCCGAGTTATATCCAACCAAAACGGGCGTGTCGTTAAAATTTCCAGCTTCATACATTCGATATTGATCATCCGGAATTACATAACCATCAACAATCGGCCAGCCACCGGACATCCCAAATCCGGATGGTACTTTATCTGCGGGCAATGCCCGTAACTCTGCGATTGAAGCAACTCCTGCATTTTGCAGATAGATCACACCATCGGCTTCAGCCTGTTCCAGGGTTTTCATATTTTCGCCTGGATAGGTAGTGGGACGAGTAGGTCCGAAAGAACCACCACTCTCCGAAATTGCGCCGCTGAAAAGTCCTTTTGCCAAAGGCGAAGCACACAACATACTAACCGAGATTCCTCCGGCGGATTCTCCAAAAATGGTCACTTTAGTGGGATCGCCGCCAAATGCAGCAATATTTTTCTGAATCCATTCAAGCCCTGCAATCTGATCCAAAATTCCATAATTTCCTGAAACATGATTTGGGTTCTCGGCACTTAATTCGGGATGTGCCAAAAATCCAAATTGGTTAACACGGTATGCAATACTTACGAGAATAACTCCCTTTTTTGCCAGTTTTGCGCCATCGTTAAACGAAGTAGAGCCCATACTAAATCCGCCGCCATAAATCCAGACAAGCACCGGAAGCTTTTCTTCAGTTGATTTGGCAGGTGTCCAAATATTCAGATACAAACAATCTTCGCTCTTGCCTGAAGGAAGGTCTCCCGCCTGCATTGGTGACGGGGCATATTTGGTAGTTTCTTTTACCCCTTCCCACTTTTCGGCAGGTTGCGGTGCTTTCCAACGTAAATCGCCAACGGGAGGCGCAGCAAAAGGAATGCCTTTAAAAACACGCAACCCCTCTTCCAGTGATCCCTGTACAATTCCCTGTTCTACTTTTACCTGCTCAGGCGGAAGCTGAGAACAAGCATTTGCTAATAAAACAATCGCAATTGCGAGTAGATAAATTAGTTTTTTCATGTTTATACTATTTTAGGTTATTCATTTTTCCCATAAATTCGGTAAGAACCTGTAATACAGCAAGTGCCGCCAGGTTGACCAATCGTGGCCGCCACTGCCGCCAACATAATATTCATGTTCGATTTTGTGTTTGTCTAGCGCTTCGTGCAAAGCAACAACGCGCTGTCCCATAAAACCACTGGCTTCTCCGGTACCCTGTCCAACAAAGAGGTAATCCACCTTGTCGTTCACATCCGGATCATTCAGAAAATGCGAAAGTGTGGTTTCGGCAGTTACGTCACCGGCGCTGAGAATTCCAAAATTTGCAAACAAATCAAGCGAACGGAAACCAATAAACATGCTGTGTCGTCCGCCCATTGACAAACCGGAAATGGCTCGTCCTTTCGGACTTTCAATAGTGCTGTAGTTTTCATCCACCAAAGGAATAACATGATTGCGCAATTCTTTCTCAAAAATATCGAAGGTGAGTTCGGTATGCTGCGGATGATTCCGGTGAATCACCTGGTTGTTCGGAATCGCAATGATCATCGGAATCGCTTTCCCTTCGGCCAGCAAATTATCCAGAATCAGGTTGGCGCGCCCGTCGTAAATCCAGTTTGATGGTAACTCGCCGCTACCACCCACCAGATAAAGCACAGGATATTCTTTTGATGCATCGTAACCTGGTGGTGTATACACATACATTTCACGTTCGCCGTTGGTAACATCCGAATGGTAAATGTGGCGTGTAACGTTTCCGTGAGGTACGTTTTTGGCATCGTAATATGCCGGGCCATCGCCGTGCACCACCAACTGACTATAAGGCGGCATGGCTGTAAAAGCTGCCACGGTGTTACTTGGATCACAGATTTGCATGCCATCAACATTAAAATGATAAGCATACATATCGGGTTCAAAAGGCCCTGCAGTTACCGACCAAATTCCGTCTTCTCCTTTTACAAGCGGAAGTGGCTCACGACCTCTGCCAAGTGCGGTAAGAATCGTTCCGTCGGTAATTGTAACCACCTTCGCTTCGGGAGCTTTTAAGCGGAAAGTTACCGTGTGATCGTCGTGCACTTCGGGCGAATTTAAAGGCGCACTAAAAGGAATCAATCCTTCGGTGTCTTTTTGCGGATTATAATCGAGGTTGACATTGGCCTGCTGTGCCGTCAATTCTCGGGAAAAGACAAGAAAGATGACACTTACAATCAATAATGGATATAGTTTTAGTTTCATCTAATTAATATTAAAAGTTTTCAAAGGTATTAGATGGAACTCCCATGATTTTAATATGCTTGTTTGTGGCAAATCTATTGTCATGGTCGTTTCATAACTGAAGTTTTTATTTGAACAGCAATTGTGCATACTCATACAAATCCCTGCGCCAGGTCAACCATTCGTGAGCCGTTTCAGGCGATTCATAATAAGAATATTTGATCCCCTGTTTTTCGAGCATATCCCTAAAAGCCCCGACAGAACCCGGAAATGGTTCGGGCTCTTTGGTCCCGAGGCCAAGCCAGAAAACCTTGATTTGTTTATTGAAAGCCTTTCCGTCGCTAAATGCACCATTCAGGAAAGTATTTACATCAATTTCTGCTGAACTCGGATAATTGGAAGTGCCGCTAAATCCACCATAAGATGCAAATTTGTCAAGGTTGTTCATGATGATCCGCATGGTTTGGTTGGCTCCCATCGAAAGCCCGGCAATTGCACGATGTTCGCGGTCGTTCATGGTTCTGAATTTTGAATCGATCATCGGTATGATTTCGTTGATCATCACTTCTTCAAAAGCCGATGCGGGATATCCATTTGTCGTTTCACCATTTTGCGGTTTATAGGCATAACCATTATCCATCACAATAATCATGGGAACTGCTTTTCCGGCGGCCACCAGGTTATCAAGAATCAGATTGGCATGCCCCTGACTTGCCCAGCCGGTTTCGTCTTCAAAACTTCCGTGCTGAAGGTAAAGTACCGGGTAGCGTTTATCAGGATTGCTTTCGTATTCTGCCGGAGTGTAAACAAAACATCTTCGGAATGAACTGGTAATCTTTGAGAAATAAATGTTCTCGCGAACATCGCCGTGAGGTACATCTTTCAATTCATAAAATTCATCGTCAGAAGCCGGAATCTCGATACCGCTTCCCCAACGACCTGCTCCGTAAAAATATTTGGTTCCCGGATCGGGTACAGAAGCGCCATCAACATTTAACTGGTAGTAATGAAAACCATCGTCCTGAGGTTCTGATTCTCCGGTCCACATGCCGTTTTCGTCTTTCACCATTTCGTATTTTACACCGCCAATATCAAGCCTCACATTGTTCGCTTCGGGTGCCGAGATCTGTGCGCGTACTCTTCCTTCGGAATTCACCTGCGGAAATTTTTTCCCGGGCTGATTTACTGAAGAGGGTTGAAAGTCCTCAACAACGGTTGATTGAGCACGGCCAATGCTGTTGGTTAACAGCACGGCCAATATAAATATGAAGAGTTGTTTTATCATTTTCAGCTATTTATTTCTTGAAAAGCAGCGGTGCCAGTTCATGCAAACTGCGGCGCCAGGTTTGGAATTCGTGTGCGGTGCCTTCCGAAACATAAGAAACCGCATTGTATCCGGCATCTTTTAAAGCAACAACTGCGTTTTTCACGCCATCCGGACGTTCTTTGCTTCCGCAACTGATAAATACAAGTTTCAGGTTCGAATGATCTTTAAGATCTTCAGGTGCATAAACACCACCGCTTAACAGGGCGTAGTGTGAGAACACTTCGGGTTTGTTCAGCGTAATTGTTTTTGTTTCCATTCCTCCCATCGAAAGCCCGGCCATCGCACGGTGAGCCTGATCATCTAAAGTCCGGAAGTTGGAATCAACATAGGGTATTAATTCATCAACCAAAACGGTTTGAAAAGGAGTAATATCAAAATTGCGCAGGCCGCCAAACTTAACTTCATTGGTCATTCCGTAGGTCATAACAATGATAAAAGGTTTGATTTTCCCTTCGGCGATCAGATTATCCATAATCAGGTTAGCGTGTCCCTGGTTGCTCCAGGCTGTTTCATCTTCGCCCCAACCGTGTTGCAGGTAAAGCACAGGATAACGTTCTGACTGGTTTTTATCATAACCCGGAGGCGTGTAAACAAATGCCCTGCGTGAAGTTTTTGTACTTGGCGACGGGAAAAGAATTTGCTGCACTTTTCCGTGAGGTACATCTTTCAAAGCATAGAAATCCTGATCGTGAGCCGGAATTTCAATCCCGCTTTCCCATCTTACAGAACCATAATAATTTAGAGCTCCGGGATCATTAAATACCCCACCATCAATGGTTACATGATAATAATGAAAACCTTCGTCCATTGGGCCGGCAGTGGTTCCCATCCACGTTCCGTCTTCAACTTTAGTCAGAGGAGTTCCACCTTTTGTACCGCCTAGACCGAGGCTTACCACAACACTTTGCGCTTCGGGAGCCTCAATTTTGAAACGCGCGTATCCCTGCGAGTTTACCTGCGGATATTCCTTTTGAGGTTGATTAAGGGTTGAGGGTTTGAAATCTTCTACTACTTCCGACGACGTTTGTGCGGTACAAAGTCCGGCAACCAGCAATAGGATTAATGAAATAATTTGATTTTTCTTTTTCATCCGTTTAAAATTTTCAAGTTGTTAATAGTTTACTTTAAAATTTGAGAACGGATGGAACCGCTCCGCTCTCACATAAACTTTTTTAATCATCTTTATTTGTGTAGTTATGATTAAATAAGTTCATGTTCGTTTCATGTTATTTGGTTTAATTTTTAATCGACTAATTAAAAGGTTTAATGAAATTCATCAATTCCCTGTCGTGGTTATTTACAATTCTGCACTCATTATCAAAATACATGGTAGCTCCGTTTTCTGCGGTATAGGGTTCCCAATCCGGCAGTACATTTTTTACGTTGGGGTTACCAGTTTTTATAAAGTTTATCCATGCAGAGCTCATTTTGGCAGCCAATTCCCAGGCTTCTTCTGTGTTGCCTGTCCAGTCTGCTCTCAAATCAACAGTATTGAAGGCTAAAGGAATGTCTAAACCATGAAAAGAACCTTTCGATGCGTTATCGACAGCACTTTTCCAGGCCAAAAAATAAACATACAAGGGAGCACTCGATTCTTTTGTTCTTGCATCAGCGGTTCGAATGGTGAAAGGTCTGAAAACATCATCAATCGAAAGTAGGTCCTGAGGTGTATAATCAGGATATGCCTTTGCATACAACTCAACATATTGATCGGTTTTGTTACCATATTGGTTTGCTAAGCGTTCTTTTGCCTGTTCAAGGGTCAGGTCTTTTTCGCCATAAAAAGTTCTCTTTAGTTCGTTTAATGTGGACCCCATCATAAGAGGGATGTCATTAGATATATCGGCAAACCCCGGGCTAAATGGTTGTTGCAGCAATATATCACCATCAGCCGAAGGTGCAAAGCCAAACATCGTTGGCGAACTCGGCATTCTCGGACCAGAAATTTCTGCAATCGCATCATTTCCGGCTTTTACAAGATCCTCGTATGAAATTGTTTCAAGCTTTTCTGCATCGTTTGGGGTAAGTCCCAATTTTTCAAGAACGGCCAAACCAAGTGTTTGCGATTTCTCTTTCGTCATCGTATTAATAAGGGTTCCACTTTGAATAATTGCCTTATTGAACAATCCTTTTGCCGCTGGCATACACATAAGTGTACCTACTTTTCCACCACCGCCAGATTCGCCCACAATTGTTACATCTGAAGGATTGCCTCCAAAATTCTCAATATTGTTCCGAATCCACTCAAGCGCTTTCACAATGTCGAGCATACCCACATTGGCCGATTTTGCATACTTTTCACCACACGCCGACAAATCAAGAAATCCAAGGATGTTCAAACGGTGATTTACCGAAACAAAAACAATATCTCCTTTTTTTGCCAAGGCTTCACCATAGGTCATCGGATCGTTACTGGCGCCTGTGTGAAATCCACCTCCATGTAACCAGAGCATTACCGGACGCTTTTTTCCATCCATAATTCCCTGTGTCCAAACATTTACACTAAACAGTTCTTTTTCGTTTTGAACGGAATCAGGGTACCAGGGTACTACTTGCCTGGCTACGGGTCCAAAGTCAGTACATTCACGAATTCCATCCCAGGTATCAGGATCCTGTGGAGGCATAAATCTTTCAGCTTTGGCGTAGGGAATGCCCTTAAAAGCATAAACGCTATCGCTAAATGTACCCAAAACTTCACCGTGAGTGGTTTTAACGACCTGTTTCTTATTGCTGTTTGTGTCTGGATTACAAGCCGTAAAACAAAATCCGGCAGTCATGAAAATTGCCATTAAAATGGTTAGAAATTGATACTTCATAGTTTGCTTGTTTGTTTATGATTTATTGTTTTAGTCCACTGTATGTAATTCGGAAATAATCGAAAGCCACTTGGAAAGGGGTATCCGGTTTGGTGGTGTCGGAATCAAACCAGAAGGTACTTTTCATGTAGCCGGTAATAATTCCATCGCAAGCCATTAATCCGGTTTTGATATCTTTCAGAAGCATGTCGGCTGTTCCCAGTTTTTCAAAGTTTGTCCCGTCGAGTGAATAGTAAGCCGTGTAAATGCTTCCTTTTTTATTGAGCCGGAGAATCAGCGACTGATCACCGGTTATTTCGGTTTTCAGGTTGAAAGAAGCCAGCGATTTTGCAATGCCGTTTTCTTCCATCATCAGATCGATGGTACCGGGTTGAGATTCTCTTTGTCGTGTGGTTTTAATCACCGCCCGGAACATGAGTTTTACAAAATTATCATCGTCCTGGTAGGCCAGAATCCCTGCATTTTCAGGTTGAGAAGGCATGCGCGATGCTGTCAGTTTTGTTTCCGCTGTCCAATCGTTATTGGCACTTTGCAGCAGAATGTTTCTGGCATTGTTGGTACCTTCCGAAACATCGCCAACTTCACTGGTAATAGTAAGGCTGCCATCGTTAGCCGAAAGGCTGTGTGTGGCGGCATTTTCCCTGATCCACTGCCACTGGCTTCCAATTGTGCCGTTAAACTCGTCGCTCACCGCTTCCACATCAAAATTGAAATAGTAGGTGTTGGTTTCGAGCGTGATGTTGTCGATGAATTTCACCACAGCAGTTCCCGGAATTTGTTTTGCCTGCTGAATATCAACAGTAATTCCTGTATCAACAGCCGAAGCCTTAAGAACCGGTAATTTTGTGTTGCTTTTAAGCAGATAACTGTAAGCTTTTACATCTTTATTGAAACCTTCGATAGGTTTGCCGTTTACCAAAATTGATTTTGGATTGAGGTCGGGCATTACTTTTACAGGATAGCTGTTTGAAACGGTTTTGCCGTCAATCGTAACATCAGCAAACACCAGAGCCACACCCACTCCGATAGCGGTTACTTTGCCGTTTTCATCCACCGTAACCACTTTCGGGTTATTGCTTTTGTATTCGACTTTTGCCTTCGAAATGTCGTAAAAACTATCGTCTGTCATGGCAGCAGTAACGCTCGTTTGAATAACATCGCTGGGACGTAAAATCATTTTATCGCTTTCGGCCACAACCGTTGTCAATACAGGCTGGTAGGTTCCGCTCATCGTAGCTTCCACACTGCGTTTTATATCCTTTGATGATGCCCCGATTTCAAAAATATAACGTCCCTGATCGAAAGTAATTTTTCCTGCTTTCGAATCCCAGAACCAAAGGTCTTTGCAGTCGATGTCGATATCCACGGTTTTAATTTGCCCTGCCGGAATGGTAACGCGTTTGAAGCCTTTCAAACGTTTTATTGGCCGTTGCAAAGCCGCCGGACTATCGGGTGTTTTTACATAAACCTGTACTACCTCGTCGCCATCAACCACACCAGTGTTTTTCACATCTACGCTTACAGTGATTTTATCATTCGGAGTGATTTTATTTTTACTGATTTTAAAATTGCTGTAATCAAAAGTGGTGTACGACAAACCGTAACCAAATTCATACGAAACATCCTTATCGTAATACCAGTAAGTTCTTCCATTAGTGCCATCACCGCGCAATGTATAGTCGTTAAATCCAGGAAGGTCGTTAACCGATTTATGCCAGGTCACATTTAGTTTTCCACCAGGATTTACATCACCAAACAATACTTTAGCCATGGCTGTTCCCTGTGCCTGTCCGTTATATCCGGTCCAGATCATACCAGGGATATTCGGATTGTTTTTGAATTGCTCCACTTCTACCATTCCCATGGTTTGCATTACCACAATCGTATTTGGATTTTCAGCAGCAACCGCTTTTATCAGTGCATTTTGATTTCCGGGCAAAGTAATTGAGAAACGGTCAGACTCTTCGCGGCCGGTAGTTTGATCGGTACCAACAAAAACAAGCGCCACGTCAGCCGAAGCAGCCATATCCAGAATTGCCTGATCAATTTCGGCACTTTCAGCTTCGCGGTATACCAACACCAACGTTTGCGGCCCGGTAATTCCCAGCGTATTAATTTTCATCGAAACGTTTTTGGGTCGTGCAAAACCCGGAAATCCGCCACGCTGCTGATCGGCTTCAATTTTTTGCGTTGCCAGAATATTTCCGGTAGCCGAGCTAACCCGAACTTCCAGAACACCGCCATTTCCAGATGCTGCCACATTAAACCGGATGGAATCAATATCTGTAATATCCACATTGTCATAAGCAGTCCAATCGCCATCTTTAATGCCTCTAATTGAAGTCCGTCCAAAACGCTCAGAAACAATTAAACCGGGCGCCGAAGCATCAAATTTCGTTGCATCGAGTTCTTTCAAAACTTCGTCGTTGCGAACGGTTGCGAAGCGGTTCACGGTAATGAAATCGGTATTTCTATCGGTGTTTCCACCCGACATCGAAACCACCTCAATATCCAGGTTGTGGTTTTTGATGTAATTCTGAATTCCGAGAAGCGGTGAAATACTTAAGTTGGGTTCAATTGGCCCCGAGTAGTCGCCCAGTTCCACTTTATCAGCCTGTGGTCCAAGCACGGCAATCTTTTTAATGTTTTTCAGGTTAATGGGCAATGCTTTTTCGCCCGGTTGAACAACGACTTCGTTCTTAAGCAAAACCGGTGTTTTGGTAGCCACCTCAATCGCAAGGTCGTTGTGCGAAGGATCGTTTACAATCTCCGGTTTAATTCCTGCATAAGGAACAATCTCGGGCGGATCGAATTCGCCAAGCCGCATTCTGATAGTAAAAATATTGATCAGCGCTTTGTCGATATCGCCTTGTGTGAGCATGCCCTTTTCAAGTGCATTCAACGCATTGTTCTGGTAAACACCCCCACAATCGGTATCAACACCGGCTTTCAAACCCAGCGCTGCTGCTTCTTCGTAACTTTCGGTAAAATGGTGTCCCCTGACAATATCGTCAATTGCACCGCAGTCGCCGGTCACATAACCGTCCATTCCGTAGGTTTTCCGGGCAACCGTATCCACCAGGTATTTACTGGCCGACATGGGAACGCCGTTAACAGCACCATAAGCCGTCATAATTGCAGGCAAATCGTAATCACGTATCAGCGTCCGGTAAGGAAGCAGGTAAAACTCGCGCATATCGCGGTCATCCATGTCTGCGCTGCCCGAATGCCGGTTAAACTCGGTATTATTGGCAAAATAATGTTTGCCACAGGGAACCGCTTTGAGGTAGCTGGGATCGTCGCCCATCAGTCCCTGGATAAATCCTTTTCCGATTTCAGAAACCAAAAAGGGATCTTCGCCAAATGTTTCGGCAGTGCGTCCCCACCTTGGGTCACGGGCAGGTTCAATTACCGGCGACCAGTATGTCAAAGTGAAAATCAGGTCATGGTTAAAACCACGAGCCTCGTCGGAAATAACTTTTGTTTCGCGTTTTATCAGTTCCGGATCCCAGGTTGAGCCCACCGCCACACTATTTGGAAACGAAGTGGCTGTCATTCCGCTGTTGTTGTTTCGCCCCATAATTCCATGCAGTGCTTCGCCCCATACATCGTAATGATTTACGCCCAACCGGGGAATCGGTGGCATGGTATTTCCCAACTGACTCTGTTTTTCTTCGGGAGTCATCCGCGAAACCAGATCAATGGCACGCTCTTTAAAAGAATACGAAGTATTCAGATAAATCGGCTTTTTCGCCATCTCGCTTTGCGGAACAAAAGCAAAAATAAATACCGAACACAATACTATACCAACTATTTTAAGACGTTTAAAATGCATAGGAGATCTACTTTAATGGAATTTCGATTTGCGTGAATGAATGAGCCGGAAATACGTGACTGATCGTGTTTCCTTTAAAACTGATGTGTTCAGACTGCAGTTTGATCGGCTGATCGTCTTTTGTATTTCTGGCATCAACCGACTTCGCGTTGATCAGGTTAACTGTTGCAGTTCCGGCAAAACTACCTGTCTGCAAATCGATATTTGTATTGATATCTTCGTTTTCATTCCGGTTTACCACATTTACGATTACTTTCTTTGCGTCCTCGTTGTAAACTGCGGTTACATCAAGATAGGGTATGCTTTTAAAAATCTCATTGTCATAGGTAGTACACATGGTTTTTACATCCAGCGCCTTTCCAAGTGCGTTATGAGAATAAAGCGAGAAAGTGTAAAATACAGCGTTTTTAAAATCGCCTTCGGGTGAATTACCAACCAGGTTAGTCAACATAGTTATGTTGGCCATTTTCACCACATCGGCATGACGGATAAAAGAATTCAAATGCTGGGCCAGCATCAACGAACTCATCAAGCCACCAAAACCGGGAGAATATTCATCAAACGAAATATAAACCGGGCGTTTGGATTCGGATTTTACCATCGCTTTTTTGATCAGTGCCTGAGTGGTTTCAATTTTTTGGTCGATATCGAGCCCCAGCGACATGTGATCGGAGAATACTTTGTTATTTCTTCCACCCGGCAAAGCCTCTGTTGCGTAACGGTGTACCGATAAATAATCGATATTACCAACCATATTGTCCAGTACATATTCGTTCCAGTCCACCCATTCATTATCTGGTCGGTACAACGAAGCTCCACACGCAACCAGTTTAATATTTTTATCGAGCAGGCCGATCAGTTTTCCGGCTTCCAGCGCCCACTTGCAATAATCTTCAGCACTTTTCTGTCCCATTTGCCAGGGGCCATCCACCTCGTTTCCCAAACCCACATATTTTACATTGAATGGGGTTTTGTTACCATATTTAACGCGCAGGTCGGCATAATAAGTTCCGGGTTCCCCATTGCAATATTCCACCCAATGACGGGCATCGTCGAGTGTTCCGGTCCCGCCGTTTACACATAAAAAATTATCGGCTCCGATCAGGCTGCACAGTTTGACGTACTCATCAGTTCCCATTTGGTTGGTTTCGATTTGGTTCCAGGCCAGATCCCTTTTTGCCGGACGCTGGTCTTTTGGCCCGATTCCATCTTCCCAGTTATACCCCGAAACAAAGTTACCACCCGGCCAACGCAGGCTGCGAACATTTAATTCTTTTACCAGATCGATAAAATCTTTTCGAAAACCAGTTTCATCGGCCAATGGTGATTCGGGATCATAAATACTGCCGTAAACCACTGTGCGTATCGGTTCAACAAAAGCACTGTAAATATTGGGATCGATCGAATCAATCTGCCGGTCGAAATCTATTTTAATGACTGCGGGCTGAGCCGAAGCAATCACACAGATCAGTACTGATACTAAGGTGAATACAATTTTTTTCATGATTCGGATATTAAGTTGTAGTTGATTGATTTTATAGTTTATATCTTTTGCCAAGAATCAGTTTATCGCCGGAATCATCGATGTTATAAATCTGAGGTTTTCGCGGGCCATTTTCTTCAGCATGGTGAATGATAAAAAGACGCTTTCCTTCGAAAGTGGTAAAAATCATTCCATGTCCGGAGTTGTCGCCTTTAAACGCTTTTTCTTCCTGAACCCAGGGGCCTTTGATGCTTCCTGATTCGGAATAAGCTATACCTTGTGCATACCGGGTTTCTCCCCAGCTCGACCACAACATACCCAATTTCCCGGTTTGTGTTTTGAATAATTGAGGTCCATCGGTTACCCAACCCGGCATTTTCATACCAAATGTGGCTTCGCCGATGCTGTTCATTTCTTTCGACCAGGCTGCTTCGCTGGCCCTGAAAATGGTGGTTGGCTCCGCTGTTCTGTGTGTCAGGTCTTTCGAAAGCGGCATGTAATCCATCGTTCCGTCAATCAGCTGGGTCCATTCATGTACAAAAACCATATAAACGGTATCATTCTCTTCGTAAAGTGTTCCGTCAATGATGTCCCAGTCTTTTGGACCAAGGCAAAAATCATGTTCCTTAACCAGCGGCTTGTATGGACCTTCGGGCGAATCAGCCACCAGAATTTGGGTTTGATTGGTTGGAACATTGTAACGGCGTGGAACATACTGAATCGGGTTACCGTGGTCGTTCCAGGTTCCGGCCAGGTAATATTTGTCGCCAAACTGGTGAATCTCTGCTGCAGCAACAAAGTTGCCATCCATCCAGGTTCCTGTGAGGTCGATGATGGAATATGGACCTGTCCACATTTTCAGGTCTTTGCTTTTGTACAAGCGGCCACCTGTTCCGGTTAAGTAATACGTATTTGTTGTTTTATCGGGAAAAATAAAAGGGTCGCTCATGGAAATTTCATCCAGCGAAACGGTTTTTATTTCGGGTTCCGGACGAGGAGGTCTTGGGGGACGTTGTCCACCAGGAAGCATTGTTCCGCCGAAATTCCGTTGACCGGGATTGGCGAGAGGAGCCTGTTCGCCTCGTATAACTTTTGGCGCAGCGCTTTTATAATCAAGCAACGAAAGCATTCGTAAACCATAGCGTTTGCCAAACATCCGGTATCCTTCAGCCGTAAAATGCAAACCATCGCCTCTTTGAGGTAATCCAACCGAAGAAATTACATACGAATTGGGAACTACATCGGGCAGGGTGGCAATGATTTTATTCATACTGGCGCAGGTTCCTTTTTGATCCTCGCCAACCACTTCTCCGGCCAGCAAAGGCACATTTTCAGCCTGAAGCCCGAGATCAGCAACCAGGTTTTCGTATACACCTTTAACTTTCAGAGTCCACAACGAATCGCCGGTATTCGACTCACCCTGATGTAATAAAATACCTTTAATTACGCCTTCTTTTTGTGCCAGTTTGGCCATTTCAACCAGGCGGCCATAAGGGTTGTTGTCGTAGGGTTTGAGCATACCCATCATCCAACCGGGAGCTGTTTCCACATACGATTCGTAATTTTCTTTGTCGAACAATTCAATCTTACAACCGCCAACGGCAACATTAATTACACCAACCTTGATATGTTTTGGCAAATTTTCTACCAGTGTTCTACCAAAATAATCAGCCGGAGTTAAACCTGTACGGCACCGGCAAAGTGGTGGCACTGCTGTGTACCAGTGTCCTTTTTCACGCCCTGAATCCGGGCAGTCAACGGCTGACATCATCTGAAAACGATCATCGATATTTAGCGAATCCTGGTGTTCTAAACGTGCATTTCCCTCCATGTTTGACTGTCCGAAACAGAGGAAAATGTAAAAATCGGGATCTTGTGACCTGGCATTGAATTGCAACAACAAAACGCTTGCAAATACGAGTAATCTAATTTTATATTTCATCGGTTTTTAGTTTGATTCAATTTCGTATTCTATTCCAAAATTTTATCGCTGATTCTGAGATAGTCAAAATCGACGTATCCGCCGGTCTCTTCGGTGGCATAATTGAACAAGCCAAAACGATAGCCCATAAAATGTTCCATCAGCGTGTATTGCATTTTCAATGGCCCGCCAATGGCCGTCCAGGTTGTTCCGTCGAGACTATAATAAAAGCGGGCAATGTCAACGCGGTCGCGGAAATCACAGTCGATTTTCAGGTATACTTCGTTCTGCGTCAATGGCAAACTTTCGAGTTCGGCCGGAGTATCGGTTTCGTTGCTTACCATGTAAATAAACTTCTTACCGTCGGTCATCTTTACTCCTACCTGACCATATTTTCGTTGCAGGGCACACAGTCCGGCAAAGTCATCGTTCTTCATATTCGATACATCCATTAATGTAGCTCCTGAGCTTACAGGGCCAAATGTTCTTTGCGTAAGTGTGTTCCGCACATATACAAAGCTGGTATCAACCCGACCGGTGGTTAAACGCAAATAGCCCTCGCGTGCATGCACCGACCAAAGATCGTTTACCGGGTTGTGGTTCCACTGCCAAACAAGTGGCAGATCCGGGTCATTTTCCTGCCGCGTGAATTCATCCGAATTTATAATTCCGGGGATTAAACCTCTGCTGGCAGGCAAGTCGAGTGTATCGGGAACCAGACCATTCACGCCCAACACCGGCCAGTTATCTTCCCATTTCACCGGAACGATATAAGGAATACGACCCACCGAGCCATAATCGCGGAAAAGGTAAGAAAACCACTTCCCGTCAGGCGTGTCAATCAATCCGCCCTGAGCCACGCCTTTGTCCTGCAATGCCACGCGACCTTCCCACGGACCGTTGATATTATCGGCGCGATGAATAACCACTGTGCGCATTCCGCCCCGTGGCCAGGTAATGTTGAAGAGATAATACTTTCCGTTTACTTTAAAAAGCTGCGAACCTTCGGCAGGAAGCATAATTTTGTCGCCTACCGGAGCGCTTGAGTTCTCTATCAATACTTTCTCAGTTCCTTCTTTTACACCGGAAAGATCAGTCTTCAATTCAACAATCATTAATTTCCCGGTACCCCAGATCATATAGACTTTGCCATCGTCGTCGAAAAACAAGGTATTGTCGTGTAAACTCGGTTCAAATTCATTTCTTTTCCACTCACCTTTTTCAATGTCGTTTGTTGAAAAAATGTAGGTTTTTCCGGTGGTGCTCGAAAAAGTGGAAACATAAAACCTGTTGTTGTGATAACGGATACAGCTGGCCCATGAACCTTTTCCGTAGGCGCGCTCGCCGTTATCTAGGTTCATGGCATCTATATTGGCCAACGTATCATAAGCATAGCTCACCAATTCCCAGTTCACGAGGTCGGTCGATTTCATAATTGGTACCCCCGGACTCATGTGCATGGTAGTGCTACTCATGTAGTAGGTATCTCCTACCCGTACCATCGACATATCCGGCACATCGGCATAAATTACCGGATTGGTAGCTTTTGGAGCATTGGAATCTACAGCTTGTTTACAACCGGTCTGCATGAATAACAAACTGATAATCGCCAGAGTAAAATATGTTAATTTCATTTTTTTGAATTTTTATTTTATCGTTTTTATTCGAAGCACAGTCA
>Ga0116152_10002078_pt1 | contig 16323 bp, 18 predicted proteins | sample AD_UKC119_MetaG_FD_89894 | JGI IMG/M metagenome (GOLD analysis project Ga0116152, IMG submission 89894) | Active sludge microbial communities of municipal wastewater-treating anaerobic digesters from Hong Kong - AD_UKC119_MetaG | ecosystem: Engineered > Bioreactor > Anaerobic > Digestate... | reverse complement strand
GTTCCCGTACGGGAGAAGCGGTCACGTTCCATTCGGCCCTTTGTGGGCAGACGGCATTGACAGTGGTTTGCGGGCAGAAGATGCCAAACTGTGTGCATGGGTGATCATCGGCGTGAATGAACAGGGCGAGAAGCATTTCCTGGCCATTGAGGAGGGTGTCCGTGAGTCCACCCAAAGCTGGCGGGAAGTTCTGCCGGGACTGAAAGCCCGTGGCCTGAACACAGCCGAACTGGCAGTCGGTGATGGGGCTATGGGTTTCCGAGCAGCATTGGAGGAAGTCTGCCCCGGCACGCGCCAACAACGCTGCTGGATGCACAAGACGGCCAACGTCCTCAACAGCCTGCCCAAATCAGCACAGCCCAAAGCCAGGCAGGCATTGCATGAAGTCTGGCAGGCGGAAACACGCGACAATGCAGAAAAAGCCTTTGACCTGTTCATCGACCAATAGGATGCCAACTATCCCAAGGCATCGGCCTGCTTGCAGAAAGACCGTGAGGAGCTGCTGGCGTTCTACGACTTTCCGGCCAAACACTGGCAGAGCCTGCGCCCCACCAATCCGATTGAATCCACCTTTGGCACGATCCGCCACCGTACCAAACGTTCCAAAGGCTGCCTGTCACGCAATGGCATGTTGCACATGATGTTCAAGCTCGGCCAATGGGCCGAACAGAACTGGCGCAAACTGCGGGGATTTAGCTACCTTGCCAACGTGATTGAAGGCGTCCCGTTCAAGGACGGGATTGAAATGGAAAATACTGACCAGATGGCCGCTTGATCAATGAATGCTCATACACCAGATTTGACAATAGCTCTGTTGAAAACCCCGTGATGTGTGTACATTTGCAGGGCGAACGGCTGTTCGCCCCGTTTCACGAAGTTGACGAAGCAGGTCAGCCCTTATCCATCCCGATCGCCTGCAATCCTGCCTGGGCGCATTGCTGATCCTGCGCCTCACTGGCACCCGAAACGCCAATCCCCCCAATGCGCTCCCCCTGATACACCATTGGCAATCCGCCACCAAAAGCGACAAACCGCGGGCGACCCGACAGGCCATCCTGCACAGCAGGTGAGTGCTCCTTGAAGGCATCCGCCCACAAATGGGTGGGCAGACCGAAACTGACCGCGGTGTAAGCCTTATCAATGGCAATGTCGATAGAATGCAGCGGTGCGCCCGGCATGCGCAGGAACGCCATCAGGGTTCCTGACGGATCAACCACGGCCACATTGATTTTCACCCCGAGACGAGCTGCTTCTGCTACTGCCGCCTGTACGGCGGTAGCGGCTGCATTGCAGTCAATCAGGGTCTGGGTAACACTAACAGCATTCATCATCAAGCCTCCTGCCTGGGCCAGGGTGAACTGTCTGCATAGCCCATCATCATCTGCAACAATTGCCATAACAGGCGTTTCCTGAGCGCCGCATGCCCCCGGCTGTCCCAGAGATTGCGGGATTCCAGCGGGTCTTTTTGCAGGTCATACAACTCGCCCCAGTCAACACCCTGATAAACCGTCAGGCGATAACGCCGGGTCACCAGGGTACGTGCCCGGATCTGGCCGGTAAAACCCAGGATATCCGTAGCGTAGGTATCTTCCTCAACCAGAATCTGCTCGCGCTCAATGTTATCACCCTGGCCATTCAGTAAAGCAGAAAAATCCACGCCCTGCATCCCGTGATAAGGGGTAATGCCCGCCTGGGCCAGAATGGTCGGTGCCAAATCAACGGTCGAACACAACACATTGGTCTTTGCCACCTGCTCCCTGCGCGGGTCATGCCACAGCATGGCCACCCGGATCAGGCTCTGGAAATGCAGCCCGCCCTTGAACAGAATGCCGTGATCCCCCAGGTAATCCCCATGATCACTGTTGAAAATCACAATCGTATTGTCAGCCAGCCCCTGCGCTTCCAGGGTTTTCAGAATATCCCCCACGGCATCATCAATCATGCTGATCATGCCACAGCTTAATGCCATGGCTTCCTGCGCCTGCCGGCGGGTCAGGCGCGTCGGGGTATGGTGAAAACCGGCCCCGCCCACAATCGGCTGATCCAGCACCCATTGCAGGTGTGGCGGCGGATTCCGGTGCGCTGAAAAGCTCTCCGGGACCGGCATATCCTCCGGCTGATACTGGTCCCAGTATTTACCCGGTGGTGTAAAGGGGTGATGCGGATCGGGAAAAGACACAAAGGCGAAAAACGGTGCCTCCTGCCTTGCCGCATCCTGCAGATAATCAACTGCCCGGTCGCGGATATAGGCAGTGGAATAAAGTGCTTCCGGCAAAGCAGTGCGGATCGCCTGCGGACAGGTGTAATCATGCGGCAGCTGATTGGCGGCACCGCGTACCTTGTCCAGGTCCGGCAATTGCTCCCGCAGCCAGACCTCATGCGCACAGCCGGTTGTATCGCCATGGAAAGAAACAATATCCGCCACATCAAAGCCATAAAAAGGCAAATTCACGGCGGCAGCACCTTTTTCCAGCCATTGTGCCCCGGTTTCCGCCAGGTATTCAGACTCATCACCAATATCGACGGCATTCGCCAACCGCCCCTTGCCCACCGGATTCTCACCCTTGGACGGTGGCAACGTGGTCATGGTCTGCAGATGCGCCTTGCCAAACAGGGCCGTATCATAGCCATGCGCCTGCAGCAATTCGGTAAACGTGGTCATGTGATGCGGCAGATCCTGGCCATTCTGGTGTACGCCATTGACCGACGTCATGCGCCCGGTCATGAGGGCTGCCCGGTTTGGCATGCACACCGGGCTGGCGACATAAAAACGGTCAAAACGGGTGCCATTGGCGGCCAGCCGGTCAATGTGCGGGGTTTTCAATACCGGGTGGCCAGTACAGCCCAGATAATCGGCACGCTGCTGGTCGGTCATAATAAAAACAAAGTTGGGCCGTTTGCCCTGCCCCGGTGCAGACGGGCTGGCTGAGCAGGCAGACCGGGGGGTTTTCTGTTTGGACATGGGAAATACCTTTTATTGCATCGTCACGGTGTCTTGCCTGCATTGTTACTGCATGAGGCCGGGAATCAGGGTGGCAATGGGGGGGAACAGCAGAACCAGTATCAGGGCCAGCAACATCGCCAGCAAATAAGGCGTCACTCCCCGAAAAATGGTGCCCAGCGCCACATCCGGCAGCAGGCTCTTGACGGTAAACACATTCAGCCCCACCGGTGGTGTAATCAGCCCCAGTTCAATAACCAGCACCACCAGAATTCCAAACCAGATCAGGTTGACCTCAAAGCCGATCAGGGCAGGCATGAATACCGGCACAATCAGGAGCAGAATCCCCATGGTTTCAAACACCATACCCATGACGACACAAATCACGCAGATCATGACAACCAGACCGAATGCAGACAGCTCAAGGCCATCCACCCAGTCCAGCAGGTCATACGGAAACCCGGTCAGATTGATAAACTCACCAAAAACCTGAGTGCCAAAAATCACGGTAAACAAGGCTGCCGTGGTACGCCCGGCATCAACCAGACACTCCAGCCAGGCATTCACCGAGCTCAGGCTTCCCCGCAGAAAGGCAATCAGGGCAGCCCCAAACGCGCCGATACCGGCCCCTTCCGTCGGTGTGAAGACACCGGTATACATACCGCCCAATACCGCCACAAACAGCACCAGTACCGGCCAAACACCACGAACGGCCTTGCGCTGCTGCTCGGGGGGCAGTTTTTCACCTGCCGGGCCAGCCTGTGGCCGCAATCGCACCACAATCATCACCGCCATGATAAACAGCAGGACCAGCAGCAACCCCGGCAGGATACCCGCCATGAATAACTGCCCGATATCCTGCTCGGCAATGATGCCGTAAATGACCAGCGGCACCGAAGGTGGAATCATGATGCCCAGGGTGCCGCCCGCCGCAATGGTACCGGTGGAGAGGCGGTCATCGTAGCGATAGCGGCGCATGGATGGCATCGCCACTTTGCTCATGGTGGCAGCCGTTGCCAGGGTTGAGCCACAAATCGCCGAAAAGCCCGCGCAGGCCAGTACTGTCGACATTGCCAGCCCACCCCGAAAACGCCCCAGCCACAGATAGGCTGCGTCATACAGTTCATTGGCAATATTGGAGCGATAGATAAACACTCCCATCAGGATAAACAGCGGGATTACCGACAAACCGTAGTTGGTAGCCGTTTCCATCACCTGCTGACTGCTCATCACCAGCGCCGGTGATGCACCGCGCAGAATGGCAAACCCGGCAAACCCGACCAGCAGGGCGGCAAAGCCCAGTGGCACCGTCAGAAAGCACAAGGCCAGCAGGATGGTAAAACCGATTAATGCCTCACTCATGTGCACCTCCTGTGGGTGACTGCCAGCGCAGCAGCAACAGCAATGCCCCCAGCCACAACATGCAGCCACCCGTTACCGCCAGCGGCCATTGCGGCCACTCCAGAACTGTTGTCGCGGTACGCAGCTCCAGCATGCGCCCGGCACTGCGGAACAGCTCAAAACCGAACAGTAGCAGCACTCCCAGGGAAACAGCCTGCACAAGCAGATGCCGGAACCCCGGCATATACCGGTCCAGTTGTGTTTCAAACAGGGAGACCGTGATGTGTCGCTTCATCCCGGAAACCACCGCCATGCCACTGAACAGGCAGATGGCCAATAGAAACCCGGTCATTTCCGTGGAACCAAACACGGGCTTGTTGAACACATAACGCCCGAGCACATCCACAAAGGTCAGCAACATCATCATCAACAGTGTCAAAGCCATCAGGCCATCCAGCAGACGCACCAGCCCGTTGACCCGGCGCTCAGATTGATCCGGGCGTTCCATTACTGCACCAGTTCATTGATGGTATCCTGATAAAACTGCAGGGCTGTCTTGCCATCGATACCCTTGGCTTCGGCCTGCTTGATCCATGCGTCAATAAAAGGTTGTGAGGCTTTTATCATTTCCGCTTCAAAAGCCGGGTCGGCTTCCAGTACCTGGATTTTTTCATCAATTTTCTTCAGGGCCTCCTGCTCATGCTTCCACCAGGTCGCGCCTGCCATGCGGGAGAAGGCCTCTCCTGATACCGCTAAAATGGCCTGCTGATCTTGCGGTGAAATCGCCTTCCATTTGGCATCACTGACAAAAAACGAAAAACCGGGTGAAAATATCTTCTGTCGGGTGCGGGTGACTGACTTGCTGTAAGGCAGAACATTGAACGCCACCACCTCATTGGACGGTGCACCGACATGCCCGTCAACCACGCCGTGGGAGATAATCTCGTTCATACCCACCGCCGGCGTGGAGACAACCGGTGTTCCCAGCGTTTTCAGCAGTTCCGCCGGTGCCCCCGGCAAGGCCCACATCTTGCGTGACTTCAGGTCGTCCAGCGTTGTAATCGGTGTATTCGTGGTGGAGAAAAAATCTGCCCCTGGTGCTGCGAACAAACCCAACAGCTGTACCCCTTGGTATTCATTCTTGTCAGCCATGAATTTTTCATAAGTACGCCACAATGCCATCGACATCACTTCAGAGTCGGCAACGGCAGTGAAGGGTGTCATGGAGATGCGTGGCCCGACCACCTGCTCGGTAATAAAGCCATTGAACTGTAACGCACCATCAAATACGCCATTGAGTACGCTTTCCAGCTGTGCCGGCGGTGGTGACATGCTTTTGGCCGGAATATTAATGACAACCCGCTTTTCAGTTGCCGCTTCTACGGACTTTTTCCATTCGGGTAACACCTCCCGGCAAAGGAAGTGTTGTGGTGGCAGAAAACAGTTGACCAGCAAACGGGTTTTGGCCTGTACCGGTGTGGTAAAAAACAATCCTGTCAGACTGATCACCACTAAAGAAATAATGCTCCTGGACTTGTGTGTCATAAATCCTCCTCCTGACTTATACATTTCAACAAGACAAGCAAAAACATGAAAATAAGGGCAACAAGACTCCTTATCGCGACCATAAGGGCGATGATGAATTGACGGGCATTTTTCCAAAGCCTGTGCTACAGGGATATGCTACCGATGCCTGCAAAACGGCATGCACGACGACTTCGGGAAAACGCCCGGCAACAGGTGCAAGATGATTTAAAGAAATTGTGAGTTAACGGGAACCACTGACAGTCGACTCACGCCAACCTTCCCCCGGATGGGGGAAGGTTGGCGCGGACGATCACTCAGGTCACAACGGTCAGGAAACGCTCATTCAGTTGCTGGTCATGATAGAAAATGGCTCCCCCCAATTCATCCTCTGTCCAGACAATGGTATTGAAGTCGGGATACCAGTCATAAGAATCACAGAATGTTTCATTGCGATTACCCGATGGATCAAAGAAATAAATGGTACGCCCACGGGTAATACCATGCCGGGTCGGGCCGATATCAATCGGAATCTTGTAACGACCCATAATATCAGCAGCATGCAGCACTTCTTCCCAGGTTCTCAGCAGGAAGGAAGCATGGTGTAACTTGTTTTTCTCTTCATGACGAATCAGGGCAACATCATGCGCCTTCATGCCACAAGTCAGGAATGTCCCGATCTTGAGCTGACCATCCGGGCCACCCATTACCTTTTCCGCCTCCTGGAAACCCAGCACTTTGGTAAACAGCTCCACAAAGCCATCCAGATCATCCCCATACAGCAGGCAGTGATCAAATCGCTGTACCTTCATGCCTTTCAGGCCTTCCGGCCACGGATGGGGATTAATATCACCCAGCCCGTTGCCCTTGTAGTCCTTGTCCACATAAAGCTCAAACAGATGCCCCGTAGGTGAATCAAACTGGACACGCTCACCGCAATGCTTCAGCTCACCGGCGGGAAGGCGCTCTACCTTGCAGCCAAAATCACGCAAACCCTGTTCCAGTTTGTTCAGTGTTTCCGTGCTGTCCACCTTGAACGCCATAAAATCCATGCCGGGCTCATCAGCCTCCCGCAATACCACGGAAAACCAGTCCGGCTCATCCCAGCCTTTCAGGTAGACCCGCCCCTGATCATCCCGATCCGTTTCAAGCAACCCGATACGGTCAACGTAATGGGTCAATGAAGCATCCATATCCAGTACCCGCAACTGTATGTGGCCCGGTCTTAACACTCCCGTCATTGGCATAACCAACTCCTCCTTATCAATCAGAGATATTCAATTACAAATCATGGGTTATCCTGCGCATCTGACCGATCACCTGAATGATCAGGTCCGATTGGGGCTGACAGCGGCATGCAAGAGCGTAGCCTTGTTTTTCCTCGGCAACCGACACATGCGCACGGCTCATTTTGCCGGTGACATATTCACCTTGTTGAATATGCACCTTGCAAACGCCACAACCTCCACTGCGGCATCCAACAGGTATTCCCTTCTTGCCCAGCCTGGTCATGGCTGCCAGCAACATCTCACCGGATCGGCACGTAAAGCTCGTACCGGTTTCACCAATGCTGATGGTAAAGGCGGTATTCAAGTAAGACAGCATTTATCGCTAAACCAATTAATATCGATATTAATATAAAACGTCGATAATGTCATGATAAAAACCCGGCGACCAATGCATTAAAACGGGCCACATGTTCAATCTGTGTCCAGTGCCCGCACTGCCCGAAGACATGCAGTTCGGCATGGTCGATCAGGCTCAGCAAGTCATAGGCATTCTGCAGGGGAATCACCCTGTCATCGCGCCCGTGGATGATCAGTGTGTGGTGCGGCAGGGCGCGGATGTCTTCCAGCGGACTGGCCATGGCATCCACCCACTGCTGACGCGGAGCAGGGAACATGCTGGCAAACGATTCCTGAAAACCGGGGCGAATACTGGCCTTGTAGCGCAGCTCTGCCAACTCATCCGTGACCAGTTCACGGCTCCAGGCGAAGATATCAAGCAGTGCCTTCATGTTTGCCAGCGACGGCTCATAACCCCATACCCTGTCCAGCCCGTCGGTAATGGCGAATGGCACCCCGACACTGCCCATCAGCACCAGTTTATTGACCCTTTCCGGGTAGCGGATCGCCAGTGCCAGCGCCAGTGCGCCGCCAAAGGAATTACCCACCACCGAGGCCCTGCCGATATCCAGCGCATCCAGCAGGCCAACGGTCTGCGCTACCCAGTTATCCATGCTGTAAACGGCATCAGGCTTGCGTTCACTGAACCCGAAACCGACCATATCCGGTGCAATCACGCGGAACTGTTGTGCCAGTTCGGGAATGGTCAGCCGCCAGTTTGCCCATGCACTCACACCGGGACCGGAACCGTGAATCAGCAGCACCGGCTCACCGCTGCCCTGATCGTGATAGTTGGTCATGATACCGGCTGCCTGAATACGTCTGGCAACTTCAGGATTCTGTGTCGTCGTCATATCGGCTCCCCTAAATATTTTTGAACAGCGGGCTTTTGCTCCCCGCCTGACTGCCCTGGTTGTAGAAGTTCTCCATAAACATCGCTTTCTCAAACAAACGCCCCTGCATCAGGGTGGTGATGCAGGCGTCAATCATCGGTGGCGGCCCGCACATGTATGCTTTATTACCGGCAAATTTACCGTCGAAATGTTCCCTGGCAGCTTCGTGCACATAGCCGCGCAAACCCTGCCAGCCGGAATCCGGCGGCTCTTCCGACAGCACCGGCAGGTAGGTGAAATTGGCATGTTCCGCCGCCAGCTCCTCGAACAGCTCGCGGTAGTACAGCTCATCCTGAGTGCGCGCCCCATAGATAAAGGTGACCGGGCGCGTTTCACCGCGCTCAAACAGGTCCAGAATCATCGACTTGGGGCTGGAAAGGCCCGAGCCGCCCGCAAGGAACAACATCGGTTCCGGGGCGGATTCACGCACATAAAAACGTCCGTAGGGACCGGAAAAGCGGATTTCATCACCAACTTTCAGCTTATTGTGCAGCCAGGTCGTGCCCTCGCCGCCCTCCACCAGCGCCACATTCAGCTCGATCAGGTGTTCCTCGGACGGCGGACTGGCGATGGAAAATGCACGCGGCTGATGTTCCAGCCCCGGAATCAGCAGATTGATGTAGTGCCCGGCCTGGAACGCCAGTCCGTCATTTTCAATCGCAATAAAAATGGCCTTGATACGCGGCGTCAGGGTTTCAATCCGGGACACCACACCGGTGAAATCACGCACCGGGTGGTTACGTGCATCCGGTTCTTCCTCAACATCGGCTTCCAGGGTCAGGTCACTCAAGGGCCTGGCACAACAGGCCAGACACTTGCCTTCCTCACGCTCCATGTCCATCAAGGCAAAAGGCGAAGCGGGGCCATGGTCAAAATCCCCCTCCAGCACATCAACCTTGCAGGTTCCACACAAGCCGTGGCCACAGGCGTGAGGCAGGTAGATACCGGCACGCAGGGCGGCATCCAGCAGGGTCTGGCCCTCCTCGACTTCAATGGTGTCACCGGTGGGTTCAATGGTTACTTCATAGGTCATCGTGTTACCTCGTGTCTCTGTTGCTCCTTCCTCCGTGATTCCCCCCATTCCCGACCCGTTTGCTCCCTCGTTCCCGTGCGGGAAAAGGGAATGAAGCGATCGGAACCCGACCTGCCTGTTCCCTCTCCCCTTGCGGAGGAAAGTCGGGATGGGGGGAAATGCCGGACGAGGTTTTCCTAGTTCCCCGTTCCCCGATACCCCTTCAGTCCCAGTGTCCTGAACCGGATCAGCGACTTGTGCCCGACCCCGTTGTCTTTCAGGCTTTTATCCATATCGGGGGTAAAGCCCTCTCCATCCAGCATCCACTCAACCTTATCCCACTGGATTTGCGGGAAATCGGGGTGCGCCCCCAGTACGCCCGGCAACACCTCAGCCGTCAGCGCACCAAACGGCATGTCCGGTGGCAGCGGGTAGGTATTGGCGGAGCAGAAGCTGGTATGGTGATCCCAGTTGATATAGACCAGCTGGTTACCATGAAAACGCTCAACGCTGTCCATCATGACCACCGGGTATTCACCCTGGATTGATTTGACTGTCATTATGTTCCTCCTGCCTCAGGCGGCATCCTGGGTAGATTCGGCGGCTTTGCCGTGCATCGCTTTCCAGCGGATTTCATCGGCAGAACCGGCGTACTCACCACTGTCTTCAGGCTGGAAGTGATACCAGTTCAGCACGTCAGGAATGGTGGCACCACCGCAGTTACCCTGCAGAATCTGATGCACCGGCAGCCAGGCATGGACGTATTTTTCCGGCTCATGGTCAAAAATATCCTTACAGCCATCAGAACAGGTATGGAATTTCTCCCCGTTATACTCACTGACGCGGTAAGAGAACTGCATCGGATCACCCTTGCCGATTTCGGTGAACGCCATGGGTACCTGACAAACCTGACACAGCTGTGGCAGACCGCCGTTGTAGAAACGCTTGCCTTCCTTCGCCATCTGAGCCCACATTTCGTAACGCGGACGGTAGTATTTGTCGAAAGTATTTGGATACTTTTCGGACAGCCAGTCCATCTTCTTCTCGCCCGGCAGGCCAAGATTAAGCGCGGCAGCATGGGTATAGTTATAAAAAATGCCGAACACCTGATGGCTGAGGTGTTCCGCCTCAGCCGTGGCGACTTCGTGATGCCTGGGCATGCGCAGGCCATAGCGCCCCAAATCATTGAACAGTGCGCCGGCATTTTCCACAAAGTAAATCTCCCACGCCTCCTTCCACGACATCGGGCTTTCCGGGAGCATGTAATCCTGCATCATGGAAACCAGTGCCAGTACCCGGTAGGCACGCCAGAAATGCTTGTCGATCCAGCCCTGCACAATCGGCACATTGTCTTCATGTTGTTCCAGCAGGAACTTGATGATTTCCAGCCCCAGGGTCATGTGGCGGGATTCATCCGACTGCGCCGAAAAGCCGAAAGTCACTGTCGCCATATCACCATTGTAGGCAGCCCCCGACATGAACGGCACGAACAGCAGGTTGGTCAGCAGGTACTCAAACGCGAATGACACCGAGGTGATGAACTCAAACGGCCCGGCGGAACTGGCATCATCGAAGTAGGATTTCGGGACCGACAGATACCACACCCGGTCAAACATGTGGAACGGGTCGTGCAGGCCGTTGAAATGCTTGTTGTAGTGGCTGATGGTGTGGATCTGGGTCTGCGCATGACGCAATTCATCAATCGACTGCATCTGGCAGGCAATCTGCGCCCCTTCCCCCCCGAACTGGCGCGCCAGCCGTGCAAAATTGCGGTGTGCTGCATATTCCAGCGGGGTCACGCCCTGGATAAACAGTTTCAGCGCATTCACATAACTGGCATCAGCAACATTCAGGTGGGCGTTGTTCTGGGCGAAGCTGTCCATGACTGCGTACAGCTTCTTGTCTTTTTCGGCCTGGTATTTCCAGTAAGCATCAACCGTCAGGCGAAACGGGTCTTCCCACTTGCTCCAGTCGGTGATCTTGATGCCTTCATAAGTTTCATTGGAAAACACTTTCTCACGCGGCTGATAAGTCGGCTCCCAGCCAAGCCCACGGGTCAACAGTTCGTAGCGCTTGCGCATATTGAGTTTTCTGGCCATGTTCGTTTCTCCTCCTAGTGGCGCGTAATACGAAAGTAGTCGTCGTCTTCATCGACATTACCGGACAGGGAAATCAGCGTGAGGTGCATCTCCTGAAGATCAATCTCGCGTCCCGCCAGTTCCTCAACCACCTCACGGGTGATACCGAGTTTGCCCAGTGCTTCAAATCGCACCATACCGGGCTGATGGACGACATTGGCGGCGGGGTTTTCCTGGGTCAACGCCTCAATAAACGGGCGTGCATCCGCTGTGTCCTGAAAAATCATGAATACCTTGTTGTCAGACATGTCAGCCTCCTCAAACCTTGACGCCCTGTTTTGCCAGCCTTGCCAGCAGTTCTGTTTTGACTTCCGCGAGCTGTTGCGCCCCGTTATCGCTGAAGGCCAGTTGTGCCAGCCCCTGCAGTGCCTGCTCCGTGCGGGGCAGCCAGTGCTGTGACCACTCGCCCAGTTGCCGGGCATTGGCATCTGATTCCGCAGCAGTGACTTTCAGCAGCTGCTGGGTCCAGCGCAGGTTTTCCTTGTGCCATTCGTCCATGAACTGGGTCAGCATCAGCAGCACATTGCCGCCCTGTGCCGCCAGCGCCGGCACAAAGCGTTCGTAGATCAGCGGGTAGATCAGGCCATCCATAATCACATTCTGGGCCAGCAGGATTTCAAACCAGTCATCCAGCACAAAAGTGTCTTCCATCGCGTGCCGCAGCGGTTGCCATACCTCACTTTCCAGCCATGCATTCCTGGCAGCAACCAGAGTGGTCTCCTCGTTCTCATCCAGCAGCAGGGCAATGCGCGACAGGTATTGCGCCATACCGATACGGTCAAAACCATTGAAGGATGCTGCTGCGGTAATGGCGGTACCGTAACCGCGATGGCAGATGTCCTGATTATTCATATTGGCACCGTACTCATAGTGACGCAGTGGTATCAGTAGCTGCCGCACCTGATCCTGCAGTGCCGCAGGAATACTGTCAGTGAGCCGGTTTTTTTCAATCAGGGCAAAATTGTTTTCCATCGACTCCTGCTGCCTGGCGCGAGCGGAGACATAACTGCTGTAGTAATACTGGCGCGGATCGTTGAATGCATACCAGTCCTGCATCACGATGGCGGTACGGCTGGGGTCGTACAGCTGCTTTTCCGGCTCCCAGGTAGGCGGATAGTGGAAGTTGGCGGTTGGCTGCACATCGCAGATGGCTTCCTGATAACGCGAGGCAGGCCGCTCATCACCGATACGCCGGGCCACATAGCCGTAATTGACGCGCAGCGGTTTGACCTCTTTCGCGGAAATATTCAATGACATGGATAAGGCTCCTCTCTCTTGTCTTCTGGAAATAGGGGGCTTTGCGTTACTGCCTGACGCCGGGTTGTCCGTAGCGCCACTTCAGGCGGTCATAATCGACCTGTGCCTGCTGCTCGGTACTCAGCTCCCGTGCATTCTGTCGGGTACAGAACTGACGGAACTGCTCAAACGGCAGCATCAGCTCCACAAACAGGGTCGGGTCACCAATGGAAAAGTCGAACTCAACAAAACGGTTATTGCGCACACCGGTCACGCGCACATAACGGGGTTGTTCAGCCAGAACGGAAACATCGGTCTGCATGTGATTGTTCCTCCAAAGTCCAATGACATTCAGTTGAACAAGCTAAAGCAAAATGCATGCCATTATTATAAAATATTGTTTTATAAAAAATTTTACCAGAAATCAGGCACGAACAATCCGGCAAGATTCATGAAATCATCAGGTAGTCACAGAGGATTTGAGGATTTGAGAAAAGCAGGAACAACTTTCGGTTTTTACAAGGCAGATATCCCCAAAGCAGACATCGTGCCGGCTTTTCATGCGCTTTGCATACAGCCGCCCTTGATGCTTGGCTCCCCCCTGCCACCTAACGATTTTGCTGTATATACTTAACAGGATCGGAAAGCAGGAAAAGCAGATGCCAGTACAAGACTATTTTCATCAGGCGGAACGCCTTGATCAAGGATGGCTGGGTGGTTACGCACGACCCATTGACCGTGCCATTCGGGACCATCAACCTGCACATTGATCTGGGTGCTGAGCGCCTGCTTGCGGCTGAAAAAGGTATTGAAAAAATTGCGGTTGAAGTCAAAAACTTTCTTTCCCCTTCGATGGTGTCTGAATTTCACACCGCGCTCGGCCAGTTTCTAAACTATCAGGTGGTTCTGGAAGAGAACGATCCGGAGCGGCAGTTGTATCTGGCGGTACCGATAGACGCCTACCGCGAATTCTTCTCGCTGGAAATCACGCACAGAATTACCCAGCGTTTTCAAGTCAAGCTACTTGTATTCCGTCCCGAACAGGAGGTTATCGCAGAATGGAAAAACTAGACCGGTACCGTCAATGGGTGATGCATATCCTGGAGAAATATGCCCAGTTCAGGCCATCCTACGGTGATGTGGACATGCACCTGATCTTTGACAAGGAGCGTGACCGTTATCAGCTCATGACCGTGGGTTGGCGTGACTATGAGCGTTACCATGGCTCCATCCTGCACGTGGAAATCCGGGGTGGCCTGATCTGGATTGAGCATGACGGTACAGAAGGCGGGATCGCCAATGAGCTGGTGGAATTGGGTGTTCCCAAAAAGGACATCGTGCTGGCTTTTCATGCACCTTACAAACGCAAGTTTACCGGGTTTGCAACCGGGCAAGAGGCGGCATGAGCTGCATCAAATCGTATTGGTAAGCTGGCATTCATTCAATGCCAGGTGGCTGCAAAAGCCCCCGTTCACACGGAAATGCATCGGCAATGGTCCGGGCATTGATCAGGCAAGACCCAGCTTCTTCAGCCGGTAACGGCACTGCGGCCCGCTGATACCGAGCATCCGGGCGGCTTCCATGACATTGCCTCCGGCTTTCTGCAGCGCCTTGTCGAGCACCTGTTTCTCCAGAGACTCAAAGTCAATACCCGACTGGATCATGCGGCTGAGCAGATCCTCCAGCACATCCGGACTGGCGGCACCCGGTTCGAGGCTGCCATCCTTACCGATCACCATGAATTCATCATCGGATGCGGGGATATCAAGGCCAATCTGGCTGGACTCAATCCGGCTATTGTTTTCAGTCAGGATCACACCACGTTCAAGGATATTTTCCAACTCGCGGATATTACCCGGCCAGGGGTAGGCAGCGAACCGGTGCAAGGTGTCATCCGTCACACCCAATACTTTTTTACCGTATTTTTTATTGTATTTGTCAATGAACCTGCGGATCAGGCCGGGAACGTCAGCACGCCGTTCACGCAATGGGGGAATGGTAATGGGGAATACATTGAGGCGGTAATACAGGTCAGCACGGAATGTGCCCTCATGCACCCTTTCCAGCAGGTTGGCATTGGTGGCGGCAAGCAGGCGCACATCGACCCTGATCTTTTGTGTACCGCCGACCCGCTCGAATTCACCGGTCTGGATGGCACGAAGCAGTTTGGCCTGCGCCTGCGGATTCAGCTCGCCGAGTTCATCGAGAAACAGGGTACCGCCATCGGCACGTTCAAAGCGGCCGGGGCGTGATCTGTCCGCACCGGTATAGCCCCCCTTTTCCACCCCGAACAGTTCCGACTCAACCAGATCACGCGGCAAAGCTGCACAGTTGACCGGAATAAAAGGGCCGTCGCACCGGGCCCCCATGCGGTGCAAAGCCTGTGAAAACACCTCCTTGCCGACACCGGTTTCACCCAGCATCAATACGGTTACATCCGTTTCCGCCGCTTTCTGCAGCAGGTACATAATCTGCTGCGTCTGGGGTGATTCGGCAATAATGTTTTCCGGACAGACACTCGCGCTCATTTCCCGGCGCAGAAACTGCACCTCCTCTTCCAGCGACTGCAGCTTTTGTGCCATGGAACCGGGGGAAAACAGTTGCTGGAGTTCTTTGGCATCTTCCCACTCTTCCAGCGGCTTACCAATAATGCGGCACTGCTTATCCCCCTTGCCGACACATTCCACCTCCTTGAAATAAATCGGACGCCCCATAAACGTGCTGGTATAGCCGGTCGCATAACCCAGCAGATGCCAGCACACGGCATGATCCGACAGGCCGTAAAGCCGCATGTGCTCGGCAGCCTCGAAAGAGTTTTTCCAGGTAAATTCACCATGGAAACTGCCGGTTTCGCCATCGATATCGACACGAACCGGCTTGACGCTGACCACACCTTCCAGTGCGTGCAATTGCGGACCGACCATAAAGACTTCAAGAATATCGGTACCGCAACGAATCTGGCGGGCAAGCTGGGCATCCGACTGGGCGGCAGCATAACCCATGCGCATCAGGATGGCGCGGGCGTATTCCTCCCCAAATGATTCAATCAACTCGCTGCGCATCGAGCCGAAAGCCGAGGCATGCAGCAGAATCATGCGTTGCTGGCCCAACCAGATATTGCCGGAATCCCCTTCAAAGCGGATCATGGCTTTCAGATCCTGATTGGAAGGATAGGCGAGTTTCTCCCCTCGACGGCTCATCAACGGTACCTCCTCAAATAGCGTCAAACCCTCTCATTGACAAGCATAATGCAAACACTATCGATTGCAATATATATCGATATTTTTATGAAAATCGATATTTTAAAATGACCTCTAACCGGCCGGCGCTAACCCGGATTTCCCGTTCCTGCAGAGCTATTGTCAAATCTGGTGTATGAGCATTCATTGATCAAGCGGCCATCTGGTCAGTCTTTTCCATTTCAATCCCGTCCTTGAACGGGACGCCTTCAATCACGTTGGCAAGGTAGCTAAATCCCCGCAGTTTGCGCCAGTTCTGTTCGGCACATTGGCCGAGCTTGAACATCATGTGCAACATGCCATTGCGTGACAGGCAGCCTTTGGAACGTTTGGTACGGTGGCGGATCGTGCCAAAGGTGGATTCAATCGGGTTG
>Ga0116152_10002077_pt1 | contig 16324 bp, 10 predicted proteins | sample AD_UKC119_MetaG_FD_89894 | JGI IMG/M metagenome (GOLD analysis project Ga0116152, IMG submission 89894) | Active sludge microbial communities of municipal wastewater-treating anaerobic digesters from Hong Kong - AD_UKC119_MetaG | ecosystem: Engineered > Bioreactor > Anaerobic > Digestate... | reverse complement strand
CTAACTATTCACTACAAAACCGGAGGTTTTGTGCGCGTTAGGGATTTGGAGGGCGCCGAAGGCGGTACGAGCTGGAACGAGCGCCGTGATGGATGTTCTGAATCGGGGTGCTGTTTGCTAAGCGAAGTGCAGCGAAGTACGGGAGCGATAGCGGACCCCGGAAAAAGCCCGACGGTTGTAGAGACGCAATGCATTGCGTCTCTACAACCGGAACGCCCAAATTAATGAGCTAATTTAGTGAATAGTGAATAGTGAATAGTGGGTCATGAGACGTAAGACTTGGGAAGTAGGACTTATAAATAGTGAGAAAACTCAAATCTCAACACTCAATTCCCAATTATTGTTTGCGGATAATCACGTCTATCTCAATCCCTTCAACGATCTCAAATCTGGTTTTATCAGGATCGGTGATATCTGTAACAATGGAAAAATCAGTACATAACGTTTCCGTTTTGATGTAGTTTTCAAATTGTTTGAAAGCATGATCCAATTCTGAATGAGATTGTAAAGTGATTGCTATGTTGTCGATCACATCCAACTGTTGATCTTTTCGGAAATTTTGGATTCTGTTTACCAACTCTCTTACATATCCTTCCTCTTTCAAATCTTGGGTGATCGTGATATCCAAAGCTACAGTCAACGCTCCCTGATTGGTTACAACCCAGCCCGGAATATCTTCTGCAATGATTTCAATATCAGTGATTAAGATCTCAACTTGTTCTCCATCAACATCAATCATTTTGCGACCCTCTTTCTCAATCTGTGCAATATCTTTTTGATTGAATTGGGTAATCTGAGCGGCAATCGCCTTCATGATTTTACCATATCTTGGTCCCAACGTTTTAAAATCAGGTTTGATTTTCTTCACTAAAACGCCTTCGGTATCCTCAATAAACCGGATCTCTTTCACATTTACTTCGTGAAGAATCAAGTCTTTTACTTTTTCAACTTGAGCCACAAAATTGGAGGTTTCCAAAACAGGAATCATAATTTTGCCAAGTGGTTGACGCACTCTGATATTAGATTTCTTTCTTAAAGAGAGCACCATAGAGCAGATCTCTTGTGCCAACTCCATTCTTTCTTCCAAAGCTTTATCGATTAACTCTTCGTTTACCTTAGGGAAATCAGATAAGTGAATTGATTCAATATTTTCTAACCGGGTCACATTATTCAAATCAAGGAATAAACGATCCATGAAAAATGGGGCAATCGGAGAAGCTAATTTAGCGATCGTCACCATACAGGTGTACAAAGTTTGATAAGCGGAGATTTTGTCTTCACTATAATCACCCTTCCAGAATCTTCTACGGCATAAACGAACATACCAGTTGCTCAAATACTCATCCACAAACTGCTGTATCTCTCTACCTGCTTTAGTAGGCTCATATTCAGCATAATAAGAGTCGCAGTTTTTAACGAGAGTGTTCAATTCTGATAATATCCAACGATCAATTTCAGGTCTTTTTTCAATGGCAATATCGGCTTCTTTGTATGCAAAACCGTCGATATTAGCATAAAGTGAAAAGAAGCTGTAGGTGTTATATAAAGTTCCAAAGAATTTTCTTTGAACTTCAGTGATCCCTTCGGCATCAAATTTCAAATTATCCCAGGGTTGCGCATTGGTTAGCATATACCAGCGGGTGGCATCAGCACCATATTTTTCAATGGTTTCAAATGGATCTACTCCGTTACCTAAACGTTTAGACATTTTATTTCCATTTTTATCCAACACTAATCCATTGGATACTACTGTTTTATAAGCGACACTATCAAACAACATCGTAGCAATTGCATGAAGGGTGAAGAACCAGCCTCTGGTTTGGTCTACTCCTTCTGCGATGAAGTCTGCAGGATATTTTTTCTCAAAAAGCTCTTTATTTTCAAAAGGATAGTGCCATTGGCAATATGGCATGGCACCTGAATCAAACCAAACGTCGATCAGGTCAGCCTCACGAACCATTTTCTGACCGGTTGGAGAAACCAAAAAGATATCATCCACATAAGGTCTGTGAAGGTCAATTTTGTGATAGTTTTCTTTACTGAAATCATTAGGAACGAACTCTTTGTATGGGTTCTCTTTCATGATACCGGCAGCGACTGCTTTTTCGATTTCGTTATATAACTCTTCGATGGAGCCGATGCAGATTTGTTCTTTTTTATCTTCAGAGACCCAGATAGGGAGAGGTACGCCCCAGAAACGGGAACGGGAAAGGTTCCAGTCTACGAGATTTTCAAGCCAGTTCCCAAATCTACCGGTTCCGGTAGCAGCAGGTTTCCAGTTGATGGTATTGTTCAGTTCCATCATCCTCTCTTTATAAGCTGTTGTTTTCACAAACCAGGAATCTAAAGGATAATAAAGCACAGGCTTATCTGTTCTCCAGCAATGGGGATAGTTGTGAACATATTTTTCAACGCGGAACGCTTTATTCTCTTTCTTCAACCAGATTGAAAGGTAAAGGTCTAGAGATTCTTCGGCCTTTTCATCCTCTTTTTCATAATCGGGTTTCACATATCTACCAGCAACAGTGGAATAAAGATCCACATTCACATTATCTTTCACAAATTGAGGATCCAGATCTTCGATCAGGTAAAACTTACCGGTTTTATCCACCATAGGTTGACGGTTACCAAGAGTATCAATCACAGCTAAAGGAGGCACTCCGGCATCCTGAGCTACCCTTTTATCATCAGCACCAAAAGTGGGGGCAATATGCACAATACCAGTACCATCACTGGTAGTTACATAATCACCGGGGATCACTCTGAAGGCGTTCTCACCGGGATTTACGTATGGGATCAGTTGTTCGTATTCCATACCCACCAATTTTTTTCCTGTGGTTTGAGCAAGCACACGGAATGGGATATTTTTATCGCCCGGTTTGTAATCTTCCATAGCTAACTCACTGTTTTTTTCAGGGAAATAAATAGAAAGAAGATTTTTAGCGAGGATCACTTTTATTGGAGCACCGGAATAGGGATTAAAAGTATCCACTAAAACATATTCTATTTTTTCACCTACTGCTAAAGCGGTATTGGATGGTAAAGTCCATGGGGTGGTCGTCCAGGCCAAAATGTACAAGTTATCGGGGATATGAACACCACCAGGGAATCCCCAAGGGCATTCTGTCATTTTTTGAACTTGTTTCACTTTAAACTGAGCTACAACGGTAGTATCTTTTACATCTTTGTAGCATCCGGGAAGGTTCAGTTCATGAGAACTCAAACCGGTACCTGCAGCCGGAGAGTAAGGTTGAATGGTATACCCTTTATAGAGTAAGTTTTTTTTATACAGTTGTGATAACAAGTACCAAACAGATTCGATATATTTGTTGTCAAAAGTGATATAAGGATCATCGAGGTCAACCCAGTAGCCCATTTTTTTAGTGATATCATCCCACATATCCTTGTATTTCATCACTTCATTACGGCACGCCTGGTTATACTGTTCCACTGTAATTTTCTTACCGATATCCTCTTTGGTAATTCCCAAGGTTTTTTCAACACCGAGCTCAACAGGAAGTCCGTGTGTATCCCAGCCTCCCTTACGGCTAACATACTTACCTTTAAGGGTTTGGTATCTACAGAATAGATCTTTAATTGCTCTTCCCATCACATGGTGAATACCAGGAGTTCCATTAGCAGAGGGAGGTCCTTCATAGAACACAAACTCTTCATGACCTTCACGAAGCGCCATACTTTTTTCAAAAATGTTATTTTCTTCCCAGTAATTCTTCATTTCTTTTCCCAATTCGGAAAGCTTAAGCCCTTTATATTCAGCGTATTTCATAATGATAAGGTAGGTTATTTTTTAAGGGAGCAAAGATACGAAAAAATGAGCAGATTAGCAAATTAGCAAATTTGTAAATTAGTTAATGAGAAATGAGCAACCTCTGATTTTAGAAAGCTCTGACTGCCCTTACATATAAAGTGTAGTATTTACCGTAAGTGTAGGAATTTCTGTACTTGTTACGTTGCTCCAGGACTGAGCTGTACTCAGATCTATCATACTTAAAATGAGTCCGTGTAAGCCGGTATGATCCACCCATGCCACAACACCCCCACCATAAAGTTCACCAATGCATTACTGCTGTTTCTGATTACCGCCTGATAACTCATCAAGTCTGGACTTTGTGCTAATACTATCGAAAAATAACAGAAAGCAATTAAAATGGTTCATATTTTTTCATAGTTATATGTTTTTTACAAATATACGTATAACATTTTAAGATTGATAAAGGATAATTTCATATTTTTGTAGCTCCTTATCTGTTTTGAGGAGTCATTGACTATTAAGCATTTAACTTTAATCACTTCATGAAAGAGAAGAAAACCATATCAGCACTACATGTGCAGGAGGGGGTGCCACAACCCGATTCTGTTTCTCCATATTTAAAATTTAGAAAAAATGCCAGAAGACCGCTGCTCAGTGTAGAGGAGTATGTTCAAGGAATCCTGGAAGGAAATAGAGTGATATTAAGTCAGGCGATTACCCTTATCGAGAGTGTCCATTGCCAACATCATGAGTTGGCGCAACAAGTGATTGAGAAGGTGTTGCCCCATTCAGGCAACTCATTACGCATAGGGATTACCGGGGTTCCCGGAGTTGGAAAGAGCACTTTTATTGAAGCTTTAGGAAAACAATTGACATCAAAAGGGCACAAGCTTGCCGTTTTGGCTATAGACCCCAGTAGTGAACGATCCAAAGGGAGCATTTTAGGAGATAAAACAAGAATGGAAGATCTCTCTGTAGATCCGAATGCTTTTATCAGACCATCCCCATCCGGATTAACATTAGGTGGTGTAGCACGCAAAACGAGAGAAACCATTATCTTATGTGAAGCTGCCGGTTTTGATGTGATTTTTGTGGAAACAGTTGGTGTAGGACAATCCGAAACTGTCGTTAAATCGATGGTGGACTTTTTCTTGTTGTTGATGCTGGCTGGTGCAGGAGATGAACTACAAGGGATCAAAAGGGGAATTATGGAGATGGCAGATGCCTTGATCATCACTAAAGCAGATGGAGATAATATTCTGAATGCGCAAAATGCCAGATCATTGTACCTTTCTGCACTAAGATTGTTTCCACAATACGAAAGTGGCTGGAAAGTTCCTGTTGATACTTGCTCCTCTGTGTCAAAAGCAGGAGTAGACAATGTTTGGAATATCATCAAAGAGTATGAAAACTTTACCAAAACAAATGGATATTTTTATCATCAAAGAACAGACCAGCTGGTAAACATTTTTTATGACTGGATCGATAATACTTTAAAAGATAGGTTTTATGGCAATCCACAAGTTCAGAACAAAATTCAACAGCTTATTCCTGACATTAAAACGGAGAAGATCACCCCATACCAAGCAGGGCAGTCGATCATGAAGGATCAGGAATGAAAAATAAATTTTCCGAATTTTTAAAGGAGGGCAATTTGAAAAGATAAATGAATTTATTTTGTATTTTTGCAGGTTATTTAAACGAAAATACTAAAGAAAACGATTCTTCGTTTAAAATGGAATATTAACACAAAAATCTTGGATAATGACAAAACAGTACAGATTAATTAACAACACCTTAGGTTGGATTATAGGCATTTTTGCAACCGCAATTTATGTCATGACAGCAGAGCCCACAGCATCATGGTGGGATTGTGGGGAATACATTTCTACTGCACATAAATTGTTGGTTGGTCACCCACCTGGTGCCCCAACATTTCAAATACTTGGTGCTTTTTTCAATCTTTTTGCAGGAAATGATCCTACAAAAGTTGCTTTTGCCATTAACACTTTATCTGCAGTATGTAGTGGGATGACTATTATGTTTTTGTTTTGGACCATCACTTTACTTGGGAAAAAACTGGTTGCAAAATTAGGCGGTTTCACACCACTTCGTCAGATTGCTCTTTTTGGAGCTGCAATGGTGGGAGCTTTAACCTATACTTTTTCGGATACTTTCTGGTTTTCTGCTGTGGAAGGTGAGGTTTACGGTATGTCATCTTTCTTTACCGCACTCGTTTTCTGGTGCATCCTGAAATGGGAGGAGGAGTATGACAATAGACTCGATAACATTAACCCACACAGATGGCTGGTGTTGATTGCGTACCTTGTGGGTTTATCTATCGGGGTTCACTTGCTGAATTTGTTAACACTACCTGCGATTGCTATGATCATGTACTTTAAATTATCCAAAAATACAACGATTTATGGTGTGATTCAAACCATTGGAATTGTCTCTTTAGTTGGAGGATTCTTTTTGCCAGGTGTTTGGATGGCGATCATCTGGGTGTTGGTTACTATTCCATGTATGTACTTTTCATTTAAGTCGGGTGCTATTAAAAATATGGCAGAATGGGGTGTATTGTTTACTTTGGCAGCATCATTCATTTTGCTTGGTATCATACTGTATGGTATCATTCCTGGTATCGTTAATTATGCTGGAAAATTTGAAATATTCTCTGTAAATACTCTCGGATTACCTTTCAACTTTGGAACAGTAGTTTATTTTTTAATTATCATTGGTGTGATTGTTTGGGGTTTATATTACAGCAATAAAAAAGGGAAACGGATATTGGCTGCCTCTATCTTATCGTTTGCTTTCTTGTTGATTGGGTATTCCACTTTTATTACCTTAGTGATTCGTTCCAATGCCAATCCAACCATTGATGAGAATAATCCTGAAGATGCTGTTGCTTTGTTATCCTATCTGAATCGGGAACAATATGGTTCAAATCCACTGTTCTATGGCGAATCTTATAACTCTAAACTGATTGGATATGAAGATGGGACCCCTGTCTATGTCAGAGATGATAAAACAAAAAAATATGTGATTTCTAACTCGAAGAAAGATACCAAATATGTGTTTGATCAGGCAGACTTGATGCTTTTCCCCAGAATGTGGTCCAGAGATAGATCACAGGAGTATATCAACTGGTTAAAAACTCATTATGATCCTACTAATGCATCAGATCGAGAAAATATCAGACATCTTGAAAGGGGAAAATTACCCACTCCGGCACACCACAAAAAGTTTATGATGACGTATCAGTTTAACTATATGTATTTTAGATACTTTATGTGGAATTTTGCTGGTAGACAAAACGATATGCAAGGTCGTGGTGATATCTATAACGGAAATTGGGTAAGTGGAATCCCGTTTATTGATCATAAAATGGTGGGAAATCAGGTGGATTTACCTAGAAGTATCGAGAGACCAGGACATAATAAATATTTTATGCTTCCTTTGTTTTTAGGACTTTTTGGGTTAATATGGTATTCCAAAAAAGATGGACAAAATTCATTTGTGGTTGCTCTTTTGTTTCTAATGACAGGCTTGGCCATTGCCTTTTATCTCAATATGTATGCTTTTCAGCCTCGGGAAAGGGATTATGCTTTTGCTGCTTCATTTTATGCATTTTCCATCTGGATCGGTTTTGGTGTTTTTGCATTGATTAATGCACTTGAAAAACTAAAAAATCAAAAGGTTCAAATCATTTCTGCTGTTTTGGTATTGGTGATTACTACAGGTTTGGTACCTGGAGTAATGGCTCATCAAAACTGGGATGATCATGATCGTTCCCATAGATATACTGCTTTAGCTGTAGCAAAAAACTATCTGGATTCATGTGCTCCAAATGCCATTATCTTTACTTTAGGAGATAACGATACATTCCCGTTGTGGTATGCTCAGGAAGTGGAAGGATATCGTACTGATGTGAGAGTTTGTAACCTGAGCCTATTAAATACCAGCTGGTATATTGATCAAATGAAACGAAAAGCCTATAATAGTGAACCTCTTCCGATCTCAATGACTTGGGATACATACAAGGATGGTTCTAGAGAACAGATCATTTTCAATCAGGGTGGTGGTCAGTTTATTGATCTTAAAACCGTTATGGATTATATCAAACAACCACAATTTGATAATAAAAGATTGCTTGTTTTCTTACCAGAAGGCTACAGAACAGATGGTCAGGCTATCCCGGGAAGTTTCTCTATTCCTGTGGATAAGCAAAAAGTACTGGCTAACGGAACCGTTGCACCTCAAGATTCAGCTCTTGTAGTAGATCGAATCAGATGGAACTTAAAAGATGATGGAAATGTAGTGAATGTATTAAAAGCTTATCTGGTAATGATGGATATTTTAGCTCATAACAATTGGGAACGACCCATCTATTTTGCCTCTACTACCGGCCCTGAGGGATGGTTTGGTCTTGAAGACTATTTCCAGCTGGAAGGGATCGCTTACCGATTGGTGCCCATAAATACTAAAACATCTTATCCTTCTCTAGGAAGAATAGATACAGATATTCTATATAACAATCTTATTAATAAGTTTGGAGATCATTCCAGAATTGATCGGGTAAACAACCCCGTTGCTCCTCCTACAACTCCATATCCTTATCTTTGGGGTGGACTGAATGACCCAAGAGTATACAATAATGAGGATAATAACAGACTATTCTCCAATATCAGTCTGATGCATACCCGCTTGGCAGATGCATTGATAGAAAAAGGGGAGTTCTCAAAAGCAGAAACAGTATTGGATCGTGTGAGTTCCATTTTTGATCCCAATGTAACACCTTTGGTTCAATCATACAATATCCCCTTTACTTTCCAGAATATTGAAATGGTGAAGTTGTATTTCAAAGTACCTACACCAACAGCTGCAAAAAAAGGATTGAAGCTGGTTCACTCCTTTTTGGATGAACTAAAAGAGAGTTTCGATTGGGTTGAAACATGTGATGAGAGAACTTTACAGATCCAAAATGAGAATATTTACTATTTTACTGTGTTCTTGAATGATGTGTTGAAAACATTGAATCCAGAACAGTTAAAAACGGTTCTTCCTAAATTGAATCAGATCAAAACCAACGAAATCTCTAAAAAAATGATTCCTCAATTATCTAAAGATGCTTCTAATACCATTAAGAAATTTTATTCTTCTGATGGATCCAATTTTGGAGTTCTCCAAAGAGAAACGTACAAGATATTGTCCACTTTAGCCAGTTGGGAATCAATATTAATAGCCCAAAACAATACCCAGCAAGGGGCCTTTTTAAAAGCTGAAATTGAAAAACATTTTGTAGCCCTTGCCGGTGTTGATCCAAGATTAAGAACATCAATTGAGTATGCAATCTATCCGGAAAGAGAACCTAAAGAGTCATCAATCATTGCAATTCAATAATTATGAAGATATTAGTAGTTGGAAGAGGTGGTAGAGAGCATGCCATTGCATGGAAATTAGCTCAATCTAATAGAGTTACCGAACTGTATGTAGCCCCGGGAAATGATGGGATGAATCAACAATACCACGCGGTTCCAATCAACGAAACCGATGTGGACGGATTAGTTGAATTTGCTAAAAAAAATCAAATTGATCTTACCATTGTGGGCCCCGAATCTGCTCTCATGGCAGGAGTTGTTGATCAGTTCCAAAAAAACAATCTTAAGATATTTGGGCCTACGCAAAAGGCAGCAATGATAGAGGGTTCTAAAGAGTTTGCTAAAGATTTGATGACAAAATATCATATTCCTACAGCAGACTATAAAACATTCACCTGTTATGATGAAGCGGTTGCTTATCTGGATCAAAAGGGGACTCCTATTGTTGTAAAATACGATGGTTTAGCGGCTGGAAAAGGCGTTGTTGTAGCGATGACTTACGAAGAAGCATTGACTGCTCTTCAGGAGATGTTGCTACACGCTAAATTTGGAGAAGGTAAAGTGATTTTGGAGGAATTTCTGGATGGTCCTGAATTCTCTTTGATGGCGCTTGTAAACGGTGAAAAAGTGATCCCATTGGCTATTGCCCAAGATCATAAAAGAGCTTATGATGGTGATCAAGGACCGAATACTGGTGGAATGGGCGCTTATACCTCTGTTCCTATTATCCCGGAAGAGATGATTCAGCTTGCTGTGGATACGATCATGAAACCTACAGCTCAGGCCATGGTTACAGAAGGAATGCCATTCACAGGAATCCTTTATGGTGGTTTGATTTTAACGCAAAATGGTCCTAAAGTGATCGAATTTAATGCCCGTTTTGGAGATCCTGAAACCGAAGTGGTTCTCCCTAAGATGAAAAGTGATCTTGCTGAAGTGATTTTGGATCTTTTAGATGGAAAAATCAAAAATATAGAATGGCATAACAACTACTTCTTAGGTGTTGTTCTGGCTTCTAAAGGATACCCGGATCCGTTTGAAAAAGGAATAGAAATCAAAGGATTGGATCAAGTAAAAAATACCATTTTTCATATGGGAACAGCCTGGAAAGAGGGCAAATGGGTGAACAATGGGGGAAGAGTTTTGTTCGTTGTTGGAGAAGGAGTATCACTAATTGATGCTCACAAGAATGCATATAATACCATATCACAAATCCAATCGGATGCCTTGTTCTTTAGAACAGATATCGGATGGCAATCGATAAAAGATCTTGAAAAATGATAAAAAAAGGACTAATTTTACTGGGGGAGTATTTTATTTTTCTCGGAAAAGTGTTTGCCAAACCGATCAAGTGGAAACTGTTTTTTAAAAAACTGATCGATGAAATGTACAATATGGGTGTTGGATCACTGCCTATTGTGCTTATCGTTGCTGTGGTTATGGGAGCTGTTGTAACTTTGCAAACAGGGCTCCAGATCGAGAGTAACTGGGTCCCTAAATGGACTGTAGGTTTTACAGCCAGAACATCGATCATTATGGAGTTTTGTCCCACCATTATCAGTTTACTCCTGATTGGAAACTTAGGCTCAAGGATAACAGCAGAGATAGGTGGAATGAGAGTTACAGAACAGATTGACGCTTTAGATGTGATGGGAATCAACTCCTCCTCTTTTCTCGTATTACCGAAAATTGTTGCCTTATTGATAGTGAATCCAACTTTGATCATATTAAGTATGTTTTGTGCCCTTTTAGGGGGGTACTTTGTTTCTTTAACATCAACAGTAGTAGCACCATACGATTATATTGATGGAATTACTTCATTCTTCAGAATGTATGATGTGTACTATTCCCTGATCAAAACTTTTGTGTTTGCCTTTGTAATTGGTTCCGTTGCCTCTTTTTACGGATATAAAATTGAAGGGGGAGCTTTGGAACTCGGTAAGGCAAGCACAAATGCTGTTGTAACATCCAGCTTTATTGTTCTTATTTTAAATCTTGTTATCACTCAAATTATGTTGTAGTATGATATCTATTCAAAACCTATATAAGCAATTCGGAGATAAGGAAGTATTGAAAAATATTAATACTAAGTTTGAAGATGGAAAAGTAAACCTCATCATCGGAAGGTCAGGATCGGGTAAGACCGTTTTGCTGAAATGTATTATCGGCTTGTTAAAACCCACTGCAGGTCATGTCTTGTTTGATCAAAGAGATTTTCATTCTTTCCCTGGCCATGTTCAGAATGAGTTAAAAATGGAGATGGGCGTGGTATTTCAAGGGTCAGCATTGTTTGATTCCCTTACGATTGAAGAGAATGTGATGTTCCCTTTGGATTTATTAACCAAAAAGAGTTACCAGGAAAAACAGGAACGTGCCAATTATTGTCTTCAAAGAGTGGACCTAGAAAACACCAATAAACTATACCCCTCAGAACTCAGTGGTGGAATGAAAAAAAGAGCTGCCATTGCCAGAGCTATCTCGTCCAATCCTAAATATCTGTTTTGTGATGAACCGAACTCAGGATTAGATCCTAAAACATCCATCATGATTGATGAACTGCTCTATAGTATCACACATGAATTTAATATTACTACCATCATTAATACCCATGATTTGAACACAGTAATCACTATCGGAGAGACAATCTCCTACATTCAAGATGGTATTCTGGAATGGAAAGGTACTAAAGATGAGGTGTTGATCTCTGATCATGACAAATTAAATGACTTTATATATGCACAACCGCTCACTCAAAAAATGAGAGGGTTTGTTAAATAATAATTCAAAAATGAACTATATCGACATTTTTATTCTGATTCCTCTATTGTGGTTTGGGTATAAAGGGTTCTCAAATGGGTTGATCAGAGAGTTAGTGTCAATAATAGCTTTAATAGCCGGACTATATGGGTCTTTTAAATTTTCAGATTGGGTAGAAGTTTGGATTCATAATGATAAAATACCACACGAAGTTTATTTTGCGATCACTTTTTTAATGGTTTTGGTTTTGGTATTTATTATGGGTCGATTTGTTGAAAAAGTGATGAAGCTTATGATACCTGAGTTTGTAAACAATATTGCCGGGGCCCTATTTGGAGCCTGTAAAGTAGTTGTGATCTTTAGTGCTTTCATTTTTTTTATAAATAGCATAGATACCAAAGAGGTATTGCTCACCCCTAAAACCAAACAGGAATCAATTCTGTACAACTATGTTGAACCTGTTGTTCCCAAGCTTAAGACCTATTACGAAAGGTTTTAGATACCATTTGTCCGCTATAAGATAACTGTTTTTAAAGAGCTTTTCCATTTTTTCTTCATCAATTTATTTGTATTTATGGGTAAAAATACCTAGAAATGGGGATATAAATATCAAAAAAATAGATGTACTTTTGCCACGATTTTTTAGTGTATGAAGAACCTGATTAAAAATTGTAAAGTTGCCGGTAGTGTTGTGATGTTGCTGCTTTTTATTAGCTTTTACATCAGCAACACCATGTTCTATCATACACACCTTGTTAATGGATCTGAATTGAGCCACTCTCATCCATTCAAACATCAAAAGAGTAATAATTCTCCTTATGAATCACATTCACACTCAAATTCAGAGTATAATTATATCCAAGAACTCAATAAAGCAGTCTGGCAAAAAACATCAACTTTTGTTGCTGATTTTTCACCTGTTGCTTATTATTGTAAACCGGTGAGTTTATATGTTCCTCCTTTAATTGTAGAATCTGAATATACGTTTAGTCAGTTGCGTGCGCCTCCAGCCATCAATTAGAGCAAATTCCCACATTACAGCTCTTAAATTATTTTTAAAAATATTAGTTCATTTAAAACTATTGATGCTATTTGATATTTTACAATGAACACAACTACTTTTTTTTAATCAACCTCATTTTTTAATCTTTACAAATCATATCATTTTATGAAAAAATTATTCTTTATTTTACTAATACTATCCATTGCATTTCAGATTTTTTCTCAGACACTAAAAACTGATGCAAACATTATTGGGCATGTAACAAGCAATGGTACTCATGTTTCTTTTGCTAATGTAGTGATAAAAGGAACAACTATCGGGACAGTAACAGATGAAACTGGGCATTACCATTTGGTTCATCTTCCCATAGGACAGGCAACCATTGTTGTTTCATTAATCGGTTATAAACCACAAGAAAAAATAGTGATAACAGAAGCTAATAAAACTCTTGAAGTAAAATTCGAGCTTGAAGAAGATGCACTCAATCTTGGGGAAGTTGTCGTTTCCGCTGATCGTAGCACACAAAAGAGAACGGAAGCACCAATCATTGTGAATACCCTGTCTCCAAAACTTTTTGCTACAACTCAATCGTTAACCCTTAGTGAAGGCTTAAACTTTTCACCTGGATTGCGTTTAGAGAACAACTGCCAGAATTGTGGATTCACACAAGTGAGGATGAATGGGATGGAAGGGCCCTATTCACAAATCCTGATTAATAGTAGACCCATATTTAGTGGGTTAGCGGGTGTGTATGGGCTGGAACTTATTCCAACAAACATGATTGAAAAAGTAGAAGTGGTTCGTGGTGGAGGTTCTGCTCTTTTTGGAAGTAATGCAATTGCTGGTACAATCAATATCATATTAAAAGACCCAACAACAAATACGTATGAAGTAGGTAGTCATTATGCTTTAACGGGTATAGATCGAAAAAATGAAACTAAAACAGTTAGCGATTTGTCCGTCAATTTTAACACGTCATTGATTTCAAGCGACCATAAAACAGGAGTTTCCCTATATGGATTTACTCGGGAAAGAAAAATGTTTGATGCCAATAATGATGGGTTTTCAGAAATTGCCCCTATGAGTAATCTTACTATAGGTACCAGGTTTTTTCATCGCTTCGGTTATAGAAGCAAGTTAACAATAGACTTCTTTACCATCAAAGAAGAGCGTAATGGAGGAAATAAACAAGATTATCCGTTACATGAACGTGACGTGGCAGAGGCGGTTAAGCACGATCTAAAAACGGTTGCACTAACATGGGATCAATATTTTAGAGATTATGATTTGCTTTCAATATATGCCTCTGGACAATTTCTCAATAGGGATTCATACTATGGAGCGAATCAATCTTTGAGTGACTATGGAAATTCTAATGATAAAACCTACAATGTTGGCACACAATACAAAGCACATTTCGGAAAATCATCCATTATAATGGGTCTTGAAAATACGGGTGGTTTTCTAACGGATAAAAAATTGGGCTATCCAGATTATGATCATGCCGTTATTGTTGATGATTCCATCGTTTCTGTACCCCATACATCAAATACAACAATTGCGGAACAATCTTCAGTAACGACAGGTGTTTTTGCACAGTACGAGTTAAAGTGGAAGAAAGCAACAGTTGCTTTGGGTGGTAGGTATGACCATTACGAAATCAAGGACTTGGTAAAAACTGAAATTGATTCTAAAACAGGCAATGTGTTTAGTCCAAGAATTAGCATCATGTACGAAATAGTTAAAGAGTTACAAGCCAGGGTTAGTTATTCTCAGGGGTATCGTGCTCCTCAGATTTTTGATGAAGATTTACATATTGAGACATCTGGTTCCAGACAGGTTATAAATATTAACGATCCAAATCTCAAACAAGAAACCAGCCATAGTGTTATGGCTTCACTTGATTTTAATAAATTGATGGGGAAACTATTTACAGGTTTTCTCGTGGAAGGGTTTTACACACGCTTAGAAAATCCATTTGTTAATGAGATTGGAATCCCTGAAGAGGATGGTACTGTTTATTATACAAGAAAAAATGCAATGGGTGGGGCAACAGTTCAAGGGATCAATGTGGAACTTAAACTTAAACCGTTAAAAGATTTTTCCTTTACTTCTGGTTTTACAATACAATCGAGCAAATATGATGAAGTTCATGAATTCGAGGAAAAACGGTTCTTCCGTACCCCAAACCAATATGGTTTTTTTGCAATAGATTGGGATTTTTATAAAAAATTTTGTTTATCAGCAACAGGAAACTATACGGGTCATATGCTTGTTCCCTATTTTGGTACTGAAAATCCAAATGGCGAATTGCGAACATCTGAAAGGTTTTTTGATCTAGGTGCAAAACTTACCTATACCGTAAAACTCAATGGTGCTTCTGTTCAATTTTCTAGTGGTATTAAGAATATCTTTAACGCCTACCAGTCTGATTTTGACGAAGGGATAGATCGTGATCCTGCATATATGTACGGACCGGTATCTCCTCGTACCATATATTTTGGAATAAAAGTTGGAAATTTTTTAAATTAAGGGGCTGTTGTTCAACATTTGAAGTGGATAATTATTGTAACTGAACATTAAAATATTTAAGTTGTTTTGTAACGAAATCATCGTTTTACTGTCTAACTTAATACATTTAAAAAAACTATTGTTACAATTTTATAATTAATTGATCCTTCATTTAGAATGTTTGAATTATGATACAAATAGATCCAAAAAATTCAATCCGTGAATCTGACCAAGATGCCAGACTTTTGAGGATGATCGATCAAAACGAAGCTCAAAAAACACAACCTGATTTGAATCAAAACCGAAAAAGGATTCGTCTCTGTATCATACCCCTTCTATTATTGTTGGCTTTATTGAGTTTTCCCCTTTGGAATTCTTTAATCAAGAACGAAGTACACGAAAAATCGATGTCTTATCAACAATTCAGAAATTCATTACATTTGGTTTCTCAACATTTTAATCAACTGAATGAGATCCCTTTTGTTTCAGATACAACAAAGGTGAAAATAAAAAGAATACTCTCCGGACAAGTTGTAGATTTAGCGATGAAATATTATGAAAATGTGAATATTAACGTGATCACAATGGATCAGAGTACGCATAAAATAAAAGAAATCAAAAGTTGACACTGACACTATGGCATATAATCATTTTTCATAGCCTTCATGATTATATGCCTAGTCAGTGCATCAACCCTTTTTTTGTGCCAATTCAATGATTCCCTTAGTGATTATATGGATCGCATCAGGAAGTCCGAATTTTTTGATCTTTTCAGCCATGGTGCCTGCTTTCGTTTCATTTTGGATAAGTTCCAGTAATTGCGGAATCATTTTTTTATCTATTTGTTGATAGGGAATAAGGATTGCTGCATCATGATCAGCCATTGCTGCCGCATTT
>Ga0116152_10002075_pt1 | contig 16332 bp, 15 predicted proteins | sample AD_UKC119_MetaG_FD_89894 | JGI IMG/M metagenome (GOLD analysis project Ga0116152, IMG submission 89894) | Active sludge microbial communities of municipal wastewater-treating anaerobic digesters from Hong Kong - AD_UKC119_MetaG | ecosystem: Engineered > Bioreactor > Anaerobic > Digestate... | reverse complement strand
TCCGCGGTGGTTGGCGTTCTCGGATTGGAACGCCGCGTAGATCTCCAGCAGCGACTGCCGCTGACGCTCGGTCAACGTCACGTCACTTGCCAAAGCCGCCGTCACCGACGGGTCCCCGAGCCGTGGCTCGAGGATTCCCGCACGGACGTACAGGGACTCGGCGGAGATCTTCAGTGCCTTCGCAATCTGCGCAAGGATTTCCGCGCTGGGCTTGCGAAGACCCCGTTCGACCTGGCTGAGATACGGGTTGGACACATCCGCGGCCTGCGCGAGTTGCCGCAGCGAAAGCTGTGCGGCGGCGCGCTGTTCGCGGATGTATTCACCCACACTCGCAATGTCGATCCGAGCCATGTCTCCACAGTGACATCGCCTGCTTGCAATTGCAAGCAGTGAGCAAGCAGTTTCGCGGCAATGCGTCGCAGATCACAATTCTGATGGCGCTGCGCGATTGAGGAGGGATCGGCGCAGCCCGTGTTACGGCTGTAGGCGCCGGTGAAGATGGTGTCCGCGCCTCGAATGCTCGGGATAGCGAAGGCTTGTACGGATCACCGCACAGATTTCCGGGCCCGAATCCTGGTTCCGCTCACCCTCCTGCACGTCCGAGTTCCTTCTCGGAGACGATCCGGACAACAACCGCCGCCCTCCGAGCGGTCCCCGTCAAAGGTTGAATGAAAACGACCACTGAGTGGTCGCTTTCATTCAACCTTTCGGCGCACCTCGCGAACCCGTGCTGGCGCACTCACGCCCTGAACCCCGGCAGCCATCAGTCGCTCGCGACCCGCAGATTGTCCAGGACCGCGGACGGCCGGATCCATCCCACTGGCCGACCACCGCCCAGGACCGGTTGCCGCCGCTGTTCGACCGTCACCGGCGTCACGATTCCCAGGGCCTCCAGAGCGGCCGCAGCCACGACCGACCGGGCTCGCTGTGCTCCGTCCTCGATCTTGACGCCGACTCCGAAGCGGTGACCGTCCACCTCGACAACCATCGCCTGCACCGCCTCGGCCCCGTCCTTGGCAACCAGTCCGGGCACGCCGCGCATCAGCTGGGTGACGTCGCGGTCGGTGCCGCCGACGAACTCCGGATACGCCCGCATCGCCGCCCCGACCCGCGCGCCGGAAGGCGTGGAAGGCATCACCTGCAAAGCCCGGGCAAGACCTACCAGGGGAAGCCCGTACAGCGGAGCCCCGCAACCGTCGGTGCTGACCGGATCGGCCGGGACCCCGGCCAGCGACGCGATGGTGTCGCGCAGGTACCGCTGCAATGGGTGGTCCGGCAGGAGGTACTCCTCGGGAGTCCAGCCGTTGATCACGCAGGTCCACAGCATCGCCGCATGCTTACCCGAGCAGTTCATCACGACCGGGGCCGGATGCGAGCCCGCCGCAAGGAAGGCATCGCGGGCGGCGGCACCATAGGGCAGGTCCGCCGGGCACTGCAGAGCGCTCTCCGTCAGCCCTGCCCGACGCAGGAGTTCGCGCACCCCCTCGATGTGGAAGGGCTCCCCGGAATGGGAGGCCGCCGCCAGGGCCAGGGATGACCCATCGGTGTCCAGACCCAATTGCACCATTCCGGTGGCCTGCAGCGGCTTGACCGCCGATCGGGGATAGACGACGCGGTCCGGGTCGCCGAGGTGGGCCACCACCGCACCGGACTGGTCGACCACGACCACATGCCCTCGGTGTTGAGACTCGACCGTTCCGCTGCGCTCGACCTCGACGAGCACGGGGGCGTCGGTCACGTAGGGCCTTTGAGAGCGCTGTCGGGTTGCGCCTCTCCGCTGCGATACCGTCGTGCGAGCTCTTCAGTCAGCTGGCCGTGCACCTCATGGACGCGGTGGCGCACGTCTGAGACATCACGTTCCATGTCGCGCAACTCATCGAGCCGGCCGTCGAGTTGTGCGTCACTCATGGTCGAGTACTCATCCAGGCCCGCCCGCGCGATCAGCCGCTCGACCGAGCGCCGGCCGGCGCCCGGCGACTCGACGACATCCATCCCGACCGGGTGTTTGCCGGGTCCCATCTGGGTCGCCAGCGACGACACCAGAGCAGCGATGTCCAGGCCCCGGCTCTCATCGCGGCCGTCGCGGCGCATGGCGACCGTGGCCTCCAGGATGTCGATCCGGCCGTGCAACATTCTTCGCAGATACGACAACCAGGCTTCTTCGTGGTCCACGAGCAACCTGCGCTCACGCAGCGTGGCCAGCGGGATTGTCGTCAAATCGGCCAGGAACCCGTCGGCCAGGATCCGATCCAAAGCCCGCTTCCCCTGTGCTTTGACCAACGACACGTCCTTACTGTACGACTTGCGCACCTCGGGAAGGGTGGAAGTAGCCCACTCGGATGAAATCCGTGCCCGGCCCCACGACTGACAAGCCTGCGGCGTTCAACCGGAGGCGGACGATGGCCGAAAACACCGGTATGGATGTCGCTGCCGAACTCCTGGCGCAGGCCGAGCGTGGCGCTACCGGCGCGCTCGACATCGCCTCGAGCGACAACCGAGCGCAGATCGTTCTTCGCGACGGGAGAGTGGCCACGGTGTCGGGTGCCGGCCAAACCCGCCCTGCCCTCGGCATGCGATTGGTGAGCGGCGGGTGCCTCAGCCTCACCAATCTGGGGGCCGCCCTGAACACCGCACGTCAGCACCCGCACATGCGACTGGGCGACGTTCTAGTGCGAATGGGCCTGGTAGAGCGCCACGAGGTCGAGGCGGTGGCCTGGGAGCAGATGTGTGACGACGTCGCGGCCATCCTGGCATGGCCCGATCCGACCGCCACCTTCACCGCGATCACTCCCGACGCGGCGCCTCCGGCGGGACCGAGCGTGCCGGAACTGCTCTCGGCGGCCGGGGAACGCCGAGAGCGTTGGCGGCAGATCGTGCGCGAGATCGGAGGAGCCGACACAGTTCCGCACCTGGCCGACGATGCGTTGGGGGGCACGGATGCGGCGCTGCGACCCACGGACTGGGCAGTGGCGTGCCGAGTCGACGGCCGGCGCACCCTGCGTGCCATCGCCGAGCAGAGCGGGTTCACGCTGATGGAAGCGGCATCGATCCTGCGCGGACTGATGGCGGCCGGCTTCGCAACCGTGCCCGGCATGCATCTGCCGACGACGAGCGCGCGGCCTCCGGTGTGGCCGAGTCCCGCGACGACAGAGATCCCCCACCAGTCCTCGCCCCCGGTTCAGACACCTTCGCCACCGCCACCGCGGCCGGCGCCGCCACCGCCTCCGACTGCCCCGGCACAATGGCCGGTCGAGGCGTTCGACGATCCGGCCGACCTGCTGCGGGAGTTGTCCCAGCTCAGCGACCCAGAGCACACCCCGCGGCGACGCGGGTCGCACTGACAGCAGGCCGATAGCCTGCTGCCTATGCCGCCCGGGCCACTGACCATAGCCGCCGACGATCACAACGCCGCGTTGATCGCGACTCTCGCACAACGGCTGGAGACCGACGAACCGACCGCCGGCGCGCCGGTGGACTTCTTGGTGACCTCGCGACCACCGGAGCAACCGGCCCACCACATCGCTTTCACCGGTGAACTGAGTGACGAGGTCGATGCGTGGGACCGGGCCGCACCGCCCCAGACCGTGGCGGGCGCGCTGTGGATCCCCGCTGGATGCGATGCGGCGGAATCGATCGTCGCATGGCTCGCGTTGCGCCGCCAGACTCCCACCACACCGCTGAGCGACTTGACCGACGCGAACGGCCGGGCCATGCGCTGGTCGATCGTGTCCGCGACCACGGTGTCCCTGCCGGTCGTTGCGGCTGCTGACGTCGATGAGGCAGAAGTCCGGGCCTGGCTCGACGAGCAACCTCAGGTGCGAGAGCTCGGCGACGCTGTGGATCGGGTGGGCGGGGACACAGCTGAGACGGTCCTGAAGTCGGCGCAACGCTTCCGTGAGGCCCTGAACGGCCTCGACGAACTGACGGATACGCCTGACGCGGCACCGACCCCCACGTTCGACGCCGCGCTCGCCGACCAGCTGCGCCTTGTGCAGCTGTCGGGTTTGCGCAGGTGGCGTTCGGGGCGAGCCCGAGCCCAGAGCGCCGAAACCCTGTCCACGGCTGCCCGGTCAGTGGCTGGGGACCGACTGCGCACACTGATCCAGGCTCGGCAAGAGGTCGTGGCCGACCACCGGAGCGCCGAGGTCGCCGAACAGACGTCCGCAGCCGTGCGGGACCTCCTGCAGGAGGCTGTGACAGGTCTCGAACTGCCGGTCGCTGTCGATTTCGCCGCAGTGCCCCGCTCGTGGCCGGGCGAGCCGGCGCCCCCGCGGCGGTATGTCCTCCTTCACCCCGATCAGGAACTCGCCGGGAGTATCGATGGCGCCGCGGTTCGGGCCAGCGAGGACGTACCCGAGGGCCGAGCCATCTGCATGATCATCCGGTCGGGTTTCAGCCTCCCCGGACTGCGCTGACCAAGCGACGGCGTCTGCGCGCTGAACCGTTGGGGGCCTCGTTGCCGCTTCGGGAAGTCCGCTGGCTGACCACCTTTCGAATTGTCCCTGCTGCACCCGATTCCGCGTTGCTTCGCGGTTCTGCCCCGGGCAGGCTGGTCACGCGGAGCCTCATCACCTGGCCCACGACAGCCCGAACGGCCTCCCTGCAGCGCCCGAGTGTCAACGCCACCTGGAGACCCACCGTCGCAGGTCACCTCCATTCGCTCTGATCTCGCCCCGAAGTAGTTGATCCTTGAAATAAATCGCAGACCGTCGGCGTTGAACCAGGCATGACGACCACAAGCATCACCGTTGACCCCCTGTTCGCGCAGGCCCACACCGCCTACTCCTTCGGGCCACAGCCGGTGTCCGACACCGAGCTGGCAGCGATCTACGAGACGGTCAAATGGGCCCCCACCGCCATGAACAGCCAGCCCCTACGGGTGGCCTACGTGCGCAGTCCCGACGCGAAGGCCGACCTCGAACCCCACCTCGCCCGCGGCAACGTGGAGAAGATGCGTTCGGCGCCCGTCACCGCAATTCTCGCTTTCGACAGCGACTGGCACGAGCACCTGCCGGCGCTGCAACCGTTCGCGACGGACCCACACCTGGCCTGGCAGGACCGGGACCAGCGAGAATCGATGGCACGGTTCAACGCCAGCCTGCAGGCTGGATACTTCATCCTCAGCGTTCGCGCCCATGGCCTCGTCGCCGGTCCCATGGGCGGCTTCGACAAAGCAGGCATGGACGCCACATTCTTCCCGGACGGCCGCTGGCGCTCGCTGCTGCTGGTGAACATCGGACATCCCGGTCCGGAGTCGTTCAAGCCGCGCATGCCGCGACTGGAGTTCGACCAAGCCACTGTTCTGCTGTAGCTGGCCAAGCCCTCGTGCCGCGAGGCGACCTGCTGCGTTCACAGTCGAGCATGCACAGCGACGTTGACGCATCGGCGAGTTGCTGTGGCCTTGCGAGCGGGAAACTCAGCTCCCGTGAACGGCTTGCGCCTGCTCGTAGACCTCGACGGTGCGCGCCGCGATCCGATCCCAGCCGAAGTCGGAAATCGCCCGCTCCCGACCGGCGTGGCCCATCTGCCGCGCGCGGGACGGGTCCTCGATGACCTTGTTGATCGCCGTGGCGAAGTCCGCTTCGAACTGTCCCGGCTCATCGGCGTCGTAATGCACCAGCAGACCGGTCTCGCCGTCGACCACCACCTCCGGGATCCCACCCACGTCACTGGCCACGACCGGCGCCTCGCAACCCATCGCCTCCAGGTTCACGATTCCCAGCGGTTCGTACACACTGGGACACGCGAAGACCAGCGCATGGCTGAGCAGCTGCCTGACGTCGCTGCGCTCGAGATGGCCGTTGAGCCAGTGGACGCCATCACGCTTCTCGCGTAGCGCGTCGATCGCGGCAGACACCTCTGCGCCGAGTTCCGGAGTGTCCGGCGACGCGGCACACAACACGATGGGCACCGACTCGTCGAAGTCCTGGGCGGCCCGCAGCAGGTGCGCGATGCCCTTCTGCCGGGTGATCCGGCCGACGAACAGCACGTAGGGCTTCTCCGGGTCCACCCCGTGACTGACCAGGGCATCGACCTCCCCCACCCGGCGGTAGGCCTGGGTGTCGATTCCGTTGTGCACCACATGGACCCGCTCGGGATCCACGAACGGATAACAGTCCAGAACGTCCGCGCGCATCCCCGCGCTCACCGCGATGATCGCCTGCGCGTTGCGATAGGCGGTCTTCTCCACCCATGAGGAGATCGCGTACCCACCGCCGAGTTGCTCGCGTTTCCACGGTCGGCGGGGTTCCAGGGAATGTGCCGTGATCACGTGCGGGATGTCGTTGAGCAATCCGGTCAGGTGACCGGACAGGTTCGCATACCAGGTGTGGGAGTGGGCAACGTCGCAATCGGTGACCGCATCGGCCATACCCAGGTCCGCTCCGATGGTCTGCAACGCGGGGTTGGCGTCCAGCAGCGAGTCGGGCACCTGATGCGCTTGCGCGTCCTCACGGGGCTTGCCCAGGCAGTGCACGTCGACGTCGATGATCTTCCGCAGCTCCGGCACCAGGTGTTCGACGTGTACACCGGCTCCGCCGTAGATGAAAGGGGGCCATTCACGGGTCAGAATCGCTGTTCGCACGGCTTCAGGCTATTGGCATTGTCTAACGTGTTGCATGTGAGAGAAGGACCGAGTGTTCTGGGGATCGTGCTCGCCGGCGGGGAGGGCAAACGCCTGATGCCCCTCACCGCCGACCGGGCGAAGCCGGCGGTACCGTTCGGCGGGGCGTATCGAATGATCGACTTCGTCCTGTCGAATCTGGTGAACGGGGGCTTCTCGCGGATCGCTGTGCTGACGCAGTACAAATCACACTCGCTGGACCGCCACATCACCACCACGTGGCGCATGTCGAACCTCATGGGCGACTACGTCACGCCGGTACCCGCACAGCAGCGCCTGGGCCCGCGCTGGTACATGGGATCGGCCGATGCGATCTACCAGTCGCTCAACCTCGTGTACGACGAGCGTCCGGACTATGTCGCGGTTTTCGGCGCCGATCACATCTACCGCATGGACCCCGGGCAGATGCTCGATCAACACATGGACTCCGGCGCAGGGGTCACCGTGGCGGGAATCCGCATGGCCCGATCGGAGGCGACCCCGTTCGGCGTCATCGAGACCGACGTCACCGGACAACGCATCACCGCCTTCCACGAGAAACCCGCGGACCCTCCGGGGATTCCGGACAGCCCCGACGAGTCCTACGTGTCGATGGGCAACTACATCTTCAGTACCGACGTCCTGGTCGAGTCCTTGAAGATCGATGCCGGCGACGAGGGCTCGGTCCACGACATGGGCGGCAACATCATCCCGATGCTCACCTCGCAGGGACTGGCCCACGTCTACGACTTCTCCGACAACGAGGTGCCCGGCACGACCGATCGGGACCGGGGTTACTGGCGCGACGTCGGAAGCCTGGACGCCTACCACGACGCCCACATGGATCTGGTCAGCGTGCACCCGGTCTTCAACCTCTACAACCGCAAGTGGCCGATCCTGACCTACTTGCCGCCACTGCCACCTGCCAAGTTCGCCCTGGGCGGCAACGCCCACGAGTCGATGGTGGGCGCCGGTTCGATCATCTCCGGCGGCCATGTGCGACAGTCCGTGCTGTCGTTCGACGTGCGGGTGGCAGAAGGCGCCTTCGTCGAGGGCGCGGTGATCATGCCCGGTGTCCGCATCGGCCGCAACGCGGTCATCCGGCGGGCAGTCATCGACAAATACACCGACATCCCCGATGGCGCCCAGATCGGAGTCGATCTGGAACGCGACCGGGAACGGTTCACCGTCAGTGCGGGCGGCGTGGTGGTCATCGGCAAGGGTGCGACCGTCGAATTGTGACGACCTCCCGGCGCGGTTGAACAGGTGCCTCCCACGCAGTGACTTGTTCACCCCTGCGGAAAACCGCCGGCCTTCGCCACCAATCCCGGCGTCGGACGACCCAACCGCTCCCCGAGCCATTCACTGGCGCGACACAGGGCGTCGAGGTCGAGTCCGGTGTCGTAGCCGGAGCGCTCGAGGGCGAAGACGAGGTCCTCGGTGGCGATGTTTCCGGTCGCCCGTGGCGCGAAGGGGCAACCACCGATCCCGCCGAGTGAGGCATCCAGCACGGTCACACCCGCGTCGGCTGCGGCCAGTGCACTCGCGTAACCGGTGTTCCGCGTGTTGTGCACGTGCACCCGCAAGGGGGGCACGTCGACGGCATCGCGGACCGCGCAGAGCCGCCTGTGCACGTCGTGCGGCACCGCAACGCCGATCGTGTCAGCGATCGCCAACTCGTCGATGCCGGCAGCGGCCACCTGCGTGGCCACATCCACCAGCCGGGACACGTCGACCTCTCCCTCGTAGGGGCATCCGAACGACGCCGAAAGGGTCACACTCACCGGCAGCCCGGCGGCCCGGGCGCGCGGCGCGATGGCCTCGACCGCGGCGATCGCCTCGGCGGTGGTCATGGCCTGGTTCTTCTGCGAGAACGTGTCGGTGACCATGACCACGAGGTTGACCTCGTCCACAGCAGTGGCACGCGCCCGTTCGAAGCCACGCTCGTTGAGCACCAGACCGATGTAGGAGGCGGCATCGGGTTTGAGCTGCTCGAGCACCGCTTCCGCATCGGCCATCTGCGGCACCCGCTTCGGGTTGACGAAACTGGCGACCTCGATCCGCTGCACCCCGGCCTCGACACAGCGGTTGATGAAGTCCACCTTGGTGGCGGTATCCAGGACGGTGGCCTCGTTCTGCAGGCCGTCGCGGGGGCCGACTTCGACGATCTGGATCATTGCGCGTCGACCACTGCCCGGTCGGCCAGCCGCGGACGCAACCAGGCCAACAACTCCTGGTGGACCGGGTGCTCGAGGTAGCCGATCAATCCGTGCTCGTCAGTGTGCGTCGACCGCAGCACCAGGTCGAAACAGCCGTCCCGGCCCAGGGAGTCGATCAGAACCTCCACCGACAGCAGTTCCGGGATCTGGCCCTGCATACTGCGCAGGCGGGTGGCTGCCTCCACGCGGTCGGCCGGATCGTGCAGTTTCATCATGACGACGTGCGTGATCACACCCCCAATCGTAAGACGCACCGCGTGCGGTCGGGGATGACGTATCCGGGGTGTCAGCCGAAGCGACCGGAGATGTAGTCCTCCGTGGCCCGCTCCACCGGTGAGGTGAAGATGGTCTCCGTCGGCCCGGACTCGACGAGCCGACCCGGCTGACCGATGCTTGCGAGGTTGAAGAAGGCGGTGGTGTCCGAGACACGCGCGGCCTGCTGCATGTTGTGCGTGACGATGACGATCGTGTAGTTGCGCTTCAACTCGTGCACGAGGTCCTCGATCGCCAGCGTCGAGATCGGGTCCAGCGCCGACGCGGGTTCGTCCATCAACAGGACCTGCGGTTCCACCGCGATGGCCCGCGCGATGCACAGCCGCTGCTGCTGCCCGCCGGAGAGCCCCGCACCCGGACGGTCCAGGCGGTCCTTGACCTCTTCCCAGAGGTTCGCTCCGCGCAAGGACTTCTCCACGACGTCGTCGAGGTTCTTGCCCTTGCCCTTGGCCCGGTCCAGTTTCAGCCCCGCTGCCACGTTGTCGTAGATCGACATCGTCGGGAACGGGTTCGGTCGCTGGAAGACCATGCCGATGGTGCCGCGGACGTTCACCGGATCCACATCGGGGGCGTAGATGTTGTCACCCTCGAGCAGGATCTCGCCGTCGGTGTACGCGCCGGGAATCACTTCGTGCATGCGGTTGATGCTGCGCAGCACAGTGGACTTCCCACATCCCGACGGGCCGATGAACGCCGTGACCGACTTCGGCTCGATCGCGATGTTGACACCCTCGACGGCCTTGAAGTCTCCGTAGTAGATATCAAGGTCCTTGATATCTATGCGCTTGGCCATTTCTGTCCTTTCCTAGGTCTATTGCCGCGCGGGCGCGGTGAGCTTGGCCACGAGCCGGGCCAGGGCGTAGAACATGACGACGACGATGATCAGGACGAGCGCACCGGCCCAAGCCCGGTCGATCGAGGCGGGCGTACCCGACGAGATCTGATCCCAGATGAATGTGGGCACCGAAGCTTGCGCCCCGGTGAACAGGTTGGGGTTCATCGACTGTGACAGGAACGTGGTCAGCAGCAGCGGCGCCGTCTCACCGGCCACACGCGCGATGGACAGCATGACCCCGGTGACGATGCCGCCGAACGCCGTCGGGATCACGATCCGCACGATCGTCTTCCATTTGGGCACGCCGAGCGCGTACGACGCCTCCCGCAGGTCATTCGGCACGATCTTGAGCATCTCCTCGGTCGACCGCACGATCACCGGGATCATCAGGATCGTCAGCGCCAAGGAGGCGGCGAACCCGGAGCGCTCGAAGCCGAACGTCAGCACCCAGAAGGTGTAGATGAACAGACCCGCGACGATGGACGGGACACCGGTCATGACGTCCACGAAGAACGTCACGAACGTCGCCAGCTTCCCTCGGCCGTACTCGACGAGGTAGATCGCGACCAGGATGGACAGAGGCACGGCGATCACCGCGGCCATTCCCACCTGCAGCAGGGTGCCCACCAGCGCGTGCGCCAGCCCGCCGCCCTCGCGCAGCGGCGACACGTTGCGCATCGTGCCGGTGAGGAAGTCCCACGAGAAGGCGCTGAGCCCCCGGATCGTCACCGAAACCAGGATCCACACCAGCGCTGTCAGCGCGATCAGGAAGGCCGTCCAGACCAGAGTGGTGGCGAGCCGGTCGACCGCGAACCGGCGCCCCTCGACCCGGAAACTCCAGACGGTCTGGACCAGCATGTACATGAGGTACCAGATCACCAGGCTGCCGGCGATCCCCGCGGCCGGAGTCACCACCACGATGACCGCGGTGATGGCCGCGGCGATCAGCGCCGAGTACAACGTCCCCAGCCGAGGCAAAGTGCGCATCGCCAACTGCGAACTGAGGCCCTCCAGGACCTCCGCGTCGTCCTTGTCCATCACGCTCATGAGTTCGCTCCGGAGAATTCCTTGTGCTTGGCGATGATCGCACGGGCGATCATGTTGACCACCAGAGTGATGATGAACAGAATCAGACCGCTGGCGATCAACGCCGAGAGACCGATCGGTCCGGCCTCGTTCCACTTCAGCGCGATGTTGGCCGCGAAGGTGTTTCCGCCGGGCTCGGTGATGTGCCAGTTGATCTCGAAAGCTGCGGAGAGGATCAGCGCGACGGCGATCGTCTCACCGAGCGCCCGCCCGAGGCCCAGCATGGTGGCGGAGATGATGCCCGGGCGACCGAAGGGCAACACCGCCATGCGGATCATCTCCCAGCGGGTCGCACCGAGCGCCAGCGAGGCCTCCCGGTGGTCGCGCGGCACCTGGATGAACACCTCGCGGGACAGTGCGGAGATCGTCGGCAGGATCATGATCGCCAGCACCACTGAGGCGATGAAGATGGACTTGGTGTAGATGCCGATCTCGTTGTTGAACAACGGGATGAATCCCAAGTAGTCGTTGAGCCACTTGGTGATCCCCTCCATGTGGTTCATCAGGACTTGCAAGCCCCACAGGCCGTAGATGATCGACGGCACGGCGGCCAGAACGTCGATGACGAAGCCCAGCGACGTCGAAGCTCGTCGCGAGGCGAAGAAGGCGATGAATAGCGCGGTGCCGATCGCCACTGGTACGGCGATGATCATGGCGATCACTGACGAGATGGCGGTTCCGAAAGCCAGCGCCGCGATACCGAACACCGGCGGGTCCGCATCGGGGAACCACTCCTGGGTGGTGAAGAAGTTGCCGGTGTTGTTCTGGAAGGCCGGGATCGCCTTCCACACCAGGAAGGCCCCGATCGAGGCCATGATGACCAGGACGAAGACCCCTGCACCCCGGGTCAGGTTGGTGAAGATCCGGTCCCCCAGCCGGACCGAAGACCCCCGGACGCTAGGGGCAGGTGCGTCCGGGGGCTTCAGGTCAGTACTCATCCGTTATGCGTCGATTCCTCAGGACAGCGAGTTGACAGCGTCGGCGACCTGGGTCTCGAGCTCGCCGGGCAGCGGCACGTAGCCGATACCGGAGAGCATCGACTGACCTTCGGTCGACGCCGTGTAGGTGAGGAAGCTTTGCGTCAGGGGCAGCGTGTCAGCGGCGTTCCCCGACTGGCAGACGATCTCGTAGGTCAGCAGGAGCACCGGGTAGGCGGCCGAGTCCTGCACCGCGTAGTCGATCTCCATCGTGAGGTCGCCCTCACCCGCGTCAGGGTTCGGAGTCACCTTTGCGCTGGCCAGACCAGCGGTCGCAGTGTCGGCGTTCGGCGCGACCGGTCCCCCACCGTTGTCCACCGAGGCCGCCTTCAGACCCTGGGTCTCCACGAAGGACAGTTCGACGTAGCCGATCGAGTTGGGCGTCGACTTCACCGATGCGGCAACACCGTCAGAACCCTTGGAGCCCTGGCCACCCTTGGCCGTCCAGTCCGAACCCGGCTCGTACGGCCAGGCGTCGGGAGCGGTCGCGGCCATCCACTGGGTGAAGTTGTCCGTGGTCCCCGAGCCGTCGGAGCGGTGGAACTGGGCGATGGGAGCGTCAGGCAGGCTGACCTCCGGGTTGACCTCGGCCAGGGCCGGGTCGTTCCAGTTCGTGATCTCGTTGTTGAAGATCTTGGCGGTCACGTCCGGGGTGAGGACGAGGTTGTCGACGCCCTCGAGGTTGTAGGTCAGAGCGATCGCGCCGCCCACCATCGGGATGTTGATCGGCGGGGTGGCGTCGCAGCGGGCCGCGGCCTGCTGAAGTTCGTCACCCTCCATCGCCGAGTCGGATCCGGCGAATGCGACCTGGTTGTTGATGAAGTCGGCACGGCCGGCGCTCGAGCCGGACGGCGAGTATTCGATGGTGGCACCTTCACAGGCGGTCTGGTAAGCGTTGATCCACTCGGTCATGGCGTTCTTCTGAGCGCTGGAACCCGAGGCCTTGATCGTTCCGGTCGCGCATTCGGCGCCGCCGATCATGCCGGCGGCTTCCGGAGAGCCGGAATCGCTCGCTGAATCGCCGGACGAACAACCGACCAATGCCAGGGCACCGGTTGCTGCCAGGGCAGCGAACTTGCTAGAGCGGGCGAGTTTCACCCTTTCCTCCCAATGTGTAGTCATATCTGACGTTCGAGACGCTACGGAGCGGTGGTGGACTGCCACTGAGCGTTCGGTGACCTGAAGGTGAACAGCGGTCGACGGCAACTGAAAACATCCTGGCCGACAGGTATATGTCACGAACGTGTCACCGCCCGGTGAGCAACACATGACAGGTTGTAGAAGAATCCGCGGTTTTGCTGCGCGCGCCGGTCCCTGCCAGGGTGTGAAGGCGCCGCGCGTTGGGTGGGCTGGCGGTGTCGGCCGGGGCGCCGGACGCTTGTCTGCGATTCTTGTGACGCCGATCCTCACTCGGATCTGTGAGCGGTTGAGGCAGAGGCAAACAGGCATGGACCCGCTCACGGATGCGACCAAGTCAAAGGCTTCCCCAGTTCCCGCGATCGGCGATAGCCGGTTCGCTTGACATCTCGCGACCCCGCCGAAGGCGCTTGGACCCCGCGGCACCCGCCCGCCTGCCGCCCCGGGGCAGGCGTTGGAGTTGCACGGCTCGCCCATCCCCGCGCCTGTACCCAACTCTGACGGATTTGCAGCAGGTCGACGCCAGTGTTCCGCCGCGCCGCACACGTAGCCGAGCTACGACTCCACGCGCTCGACCACGACCCGGTCGTGGGCACGATGGAAGATCACGGCCTCACCGGTGGATAGGCTCGTATCGGGGATCTGGCTGAGCCCTAGCCGACCCGCGATGTGCTGAAGCAGTTCGGGCAGAACCGGTCGATGCGTGCAGATCACCGCGGGTGCCGGATCCCCCAGGATCTGGTCGATGCGTTTCAAGGCCGCGGTGGGCGAGGAGGAGAAACCTTCTTCGCTGAGAAGCGGTTCGCGGGCGATCGTGGCGTGGGTGGCGTGGGCGAACGGTCGAACCGTGTCCAGACAGCGCAAGGAGTCCGAGGAATACACCTTGCGGATACCGAAGGCGTCGAGGACCTGTGACACCCGATCTGCGGCTGCCATTCCCGACGACGTCAGAGGTCGCTCCGCGTCCACCGCCCCCGAGTAGTCCGACCGTCGCATGGCGTCGGTGTGCCGCAGGACGACCAACGGGTTCGTCGCCGGGGCTGCCAGGGCGTCGCGCACGAGATCACCGTCGCGTGGGTAGCTGAGCATCGCGATGGCCGCCTCCGGACGTAACCACCGGAGTTCATCGATCTCCTTGTTCGGCAGGAAACCCGGACCCCCCGGACGTTCCCAGCCGACCCAGTAGTGCACAGTCTTGGCGCGAGATTCCACCCGGTATTGCTGGGTCTCCAGCGGCATGCCGAGCACGACGTCGCAGCCCGTCTCCTCGATCGTCTCCCGGCGCGCCGCTTCGACAGTGTTCTCACCGGGATCCAGCTTGCCCTTAGGAAGGGACCAGTCGTCCTGGCGTGGGCGATGCAGAACACACACGAGGGGGCCATCGGCATCCCTGCGGAGCAGCACCACCCCGGCCGCACGGATGGGCGACGTCGACTTGGCCATCAGGCCAACCGGGCCTTCTTGTGCGCTCGCTTGACACTGGGCCACAACTCGACGAAGTCGTTGCGCGCGAACAGTTCCTGCTCGAACTCGAACTCGTGCAGCAGTCCGAGACTGAAGCCCGACATTCCGTCGATCTCCGGGGCGGAGGCGAGTTCCTTCAGCGTCTGTTGCGCGACCCAGGCGTCCTGATGCTCCCCCAGAACCTCGGTGACCCCCGACAGCGCCTTGGCGAACTTCTTGACGTCCTCGCCCATCACCGGGGCGACTGCTTCAGCGGCGTACCGGGCCTTCTTCGCCCTGATGCGAGCCTCGTGCCAGGGGTGGGCTTCACCATCGAGTTCCAGGAGTTTGACCTCCTTGCGCAGCTTCTTCCACGCCTTCTCGACCAGCGCCGGCAATACGTCCTGGGCCGGGGCGTCGGCGGCGGCGTTCAGGCGCGGACTGCGCGCCGCGTCCACGAGGTTGTCGAGGAACTCCCGGTACCTCTGGGAGACCATCGCCTTCAAGGCGTGGTCGCGAGCGTCATGCCAGCGCTCGGACAACGCCGGATCAACCACCGCTCGGATGAGGGGCGCGAAGTCCTCGCCCACCTCGTCAGCGTGATGGTCGATACGGGCCTGGAGAACCTCGGTGTCGCGACTGACGCCCAGCTCCCCGGCGATCCAGCCCAACTCGGTGCGCAAAGCCTCCGCCCATTCGACGTCGAGCATCGGTTCGAAAACCTTGAGCCCGCTGCGCAACCGCCGGGCGGCCACCCGCATCTGATGCACGCTGTCAGGCAGGTCGCGCCGCACGCGAACATCCTGGGTCAAGAAGGCCCGGGTGTGGCGGCGGATGTGAGCGGTGACGGCCGCTCCTGCCGGGTCCTGTGGTCCGACGATCTGCGGGGCGGGCACATCCGGCGGTTCCTGGGTGACGGGACCGAGCGTGGTCACCGCTTTGGGGGTGTCGTCGGGCCGGGCACCCAGCGCCTCGAACGAGGCCACGAGCGGCTCGAGTTGCGCGTCGGGCGTCAGGGCTACCACCTGCAACTCGCGGAAACGCGCAGCGATGTGCTCACCGTCGAGTACCGAGACCGTGTCATCGAACAGTTCCGCGAAGGCCCGACCCTGGGCGTCGTACAGCACATACGGCGTGCGCTCGGTGCGCAGTTCTGCGACCGGCTTCACGTCGAGGTTACGCGCGTACGCCAGGATCAAGTCCCGCATCTCGTGGGGCACTTCGCCGACCGCCCCCGCTGTCAGCGGTAGGTGGACCTCCTCCCGGACACCGGGCTGCGATTCCACCGGCAACTGCAGGTGCCAGCCCTCATCAACGCCGCCCTGCCGCCGGCGCAGTGTCACGTCCCAGCGCGCGAGGCGCAGGTCGTTGGTGTCGTGGTAGACCGCCGACAGGTTGCGCATGACCTGACGCTTGGCACGCGAGACCCCGTTGTCGGCCGCTGAGAGGTCCGGCAGTCGGAACAAGCCATGGACCCGCAGGGTGTGCGTGGCGATGGAACCGTCGGGCACGGTGGGGGTGTCGTCATCGGCGGCGGATGGACTCGCTTCAGTCTCCGGGTCCACTTGCGGCGGTTCCAGAACCTCCGCGTGGTCGATCGTGACCACATCCACCGGCGGGCTCACCTCGATAGCGTCCTCGGGAGCCTGGTAGATCTCATCGGCCGGGTCGTCGGGCAGTTGCGCCACACGAGCGTCGGGCGGTGTCGGATCTTCAAGCGCCTCGTCCGGGTCGCCCATGACTGTCATCCTCCGCGTAGGT
>Ga0116152_10002069_pt1 | contig 16359 bp, 15 predicted proteins | sample AD_UKC119_MetaG_FD_89894 | JGI IMG/M metagenome (GOLD analysis project Ga0116152, IMG submission 89894) | Active sludge microbial communities of municipal wastewater-treating anaerobic digesters from Hong Kong - AD_UKC119_MetaG | ecosystem: Engineered > Bioreactor > Anaerobic > Digestate... | reverse complement strand
TGCCCCTGAACCCCCTCCAAAGGGACATCCGTCCCTTTGGAATCCCTCTCTTACTATAACAAGAATGTACAGGGTTCAGGGACCGCACGGTCCCTGGCGGGTGTCTGAGGGCGGAGCCCTCAGGGGACCTGCCCCTGAACCCCCGCCAAAGGGACGCCTGTCCCTTTGAAATCCCTCTCGCCTGCTATAACAATAACATGCAGGGTCCAGGGACCGCACGGTCCCTGGCGGGTGTCTGAGGGCAGAGCCCTCAGGGGCACCATCCGAGAGAATCTTTTATTGAGAGATATGAAAAAAAACGCCCGCTTCCGGTCTGGCCGGCATGCGGGCGGAATATATGCTGTCGTCGGGCGCTTTACTGCGCGGCCTGCGGCAGTTCCGGTTTCTTTTTCTTTTTCTCCACTTCGATTTCGCCGGCCTTGATCAGCGAAACCTTGGTCAGGATCGGACCGACCAGTTCGTAAATCAGCGTTGCGCACAGCACGACCGCCTGAATCGACGAGCCGTACTCCGGCAGTTCCGTCACCACCAGCTGCGCGATGCCGATCGCAACGCCAGCCTGCGGGACCAGCGAGAACCCGAGGTATTTGCGGATCTTGTGCGATGTCTTGGAAATCGTGCATCCGAAAAATGCGCCGAAGTATTTACCAATAACGCGCGAAAGAATATACAGCACGCCCACCAGACCGAGCTTCGGTAGCGCCGCCACATTCAGATCCGCGCCGGAGATGACGAAGAACATCATAAACAGCGGCGGGGTCCAGGTGTCCACATGCTCGAGCGTCTGAATCGCGTCGTCGCGGAGGTTGACGTACACCGCGCCGATGGACATGCACAGCAGCAGATGCGACAGGTCGAACCGTTTGGCGATGCCCACGCCGAGCATCACCGCCGCGATGCTGATGCACAGGCGGTTCGCCTTGCTGTGGAAAAAGCGGTTCGAAATCGCCACGAGCACGCCGATTGCGCCGCCGACCGCGAGCGAAAGGACGATCTCCAGAATGGGGCTGACCACGGTGCTCATGAAATTGAACGCGTCGCCGTTCTGAATCATATTGGCGATGGAAATCGAAATCGCATAGGCGATAAGCCCGATCGCGTCGTCCATGGCCACGACGGGGAGCAGCGTGCTGGTCAGTTCGCCCTTGGCGTGGTACTGCCGCACGACCAGCAGCGTGGCGGCCGGCGCGGTGGCGGCGGCGATCGCGCCCATGGCGAGCGCCATCGGCACCGGGAAGCCGAACAGGCTGACCACCACATCCACCATAATCACGGCGCCGAGCGCCTCGCAGACGGTGATCACGATGACCTTGCCGCCGATGGCCTTGATATGTTCGAGCTTGAACTCGCTGCCGATCGAGAATGCGATGAACCCGAGCGCGGCCACCGTAAGAATATCCAGCGTCTCAAGCGTATCGGTGGAAAGCAGCTTGAAGCAGTACGGGCCGATCAGAAGCCCAGCGATCAGGTAGGCCGTCACGTTCGGAAGACGAACGAGTTTGGCGGCGCGGGTCATCAGCAAACCTGCGACCATTGCGATCGCAATGTAAAACAAAATATGCATACTACTTGTGCGGGACTCCTTCCCATCCCATGACCGGCACCGTAAAAATGATGCCCGTATTGGGTGCCCTGAGATTCCCCGCAACGCTGTGGATGATCTCCCGCACGGTGGAAACATCCTCGTCCTTGAGAACGATCATGAGCATCTTATTGGACTGACGATCCGGATTGACGAATTTCCGCAGCGAGCCGAAGATCGGCGGCGCGTCCACGCTGGCCTCGTTCAGCGTCGTGAGCATGCCCTTGCAGTCCACAACCGTCGCGCCGTGGATACCGGCCTCCATCAGCCTTGTAAGGATCGGCGTTACGCTTTCCTCGTGGCTTGTAATATGAACGAATAACTGCATTTGTTTGAACTTCCTTTCCGACCGCAGCCCTCGCAGAATCCTTGTTTATGCCAACAAACAGGGTTTATTTTCCCCGGTCTTATAGAGTACGCCCGTTTTACCGTTCTGTCAACCCTGTCCCCGCCGCTGCAGGCCTAAACCGATTTTTCGGTTCGTTCGGGCGTGTTTTTCTGCGTTCAGCGCGTCGGTTTGGCGCAGGCAAACCCGGTCTTACGATTGCACGCCGCCGTGCTGACAAACAGCGCGATCAGGCAGAGAAGCAGAAAATACGGCAGACCGGAAAACCCGAACCGCTGCCCGAGCCAGTCGACCAGCGGCGGCATCAGCGTGCTGCCCGTATACGCGGCCGCCATCTGCAGCCCGATGATCGCCTGGGAAAGCGAGGTGCCGAACCGCCGCGGCGTAATATGAATCAGATTCGGAAAAATCGGCGCGCAGCCGAATCCGTAGAGCAGCAGCCCCGCGAGCTGAAACGTCTGCGGAAGCGGAAGCGCGAGCGCCGCCGCGCCGGCCGCGGCCACCCCGACGCCGGCGGAAACCAGCGTTTTCTCCTTCACCCGCATCGCGAGAAACCCGGAGAGCAGCCTGCCGCCCATGATGCCGAAATAGAAGAGCGACCCCCATCTCGCGGCGACGCTCGGCTCCACCCCGCGCACGCTGACAAAATAGGTCGCCGCCCACAGCCCCGTCGTCGTCTCGCCGGCGCAGTAGAAGAAGAACGCAAGCACCGCGGCCGCCGCGCCGCGCGCGCGGATCGCCGCCGCGTTGTCGGTCACGATCGCCTCCCCCTCCGCCGCGGCCGAGCCCGGGTGCGAAACGCGCCGCCAGAGCGGAAGGGAAAGGAACATCACCGCCGTGAGCGCAAACTGAATGACCGCCACGGTATGATATCCGCCGCGCCAGTTTCCGCCCTGCGAAAGGAAGCAGGACATGATCAGCGGCCCGGCCGTCGCGCCCACGCCCCAGAAGCAGTGCAGAAAGCTCATATGACTGGCGCGGTAATGCAGCGCGACGTAGTTGTTCAGCGCGGCGTCGATCGCCCCGCCGCCAAGCCCGAGCGGAACCGCAAGCAGACACAGCCACAGAAACCGGTGCGCAAGCGAAACCCCCATCAGCGCCGACGCGGTGAGCAGCACGCAGACCGCCGTGACCGCACCGGTGCCGAAGCGTTTGATCATACGCACGGACACCAGGCTGGAAACCACCGTTCCCGCCGTGATGAACACGGAGACGATCCCCGCGTAGGACACGGGCGCGCCAAGCTCCGCATAAGCGACCGGCCACGCCGCGCCGAGCAGCGAGTCCGGCAGGCCCAGGCTGATGAACGCCAGATAGATGATGACGAGCAGAAACGTGGCCATGCGCGTATTGTACCGTTTATTCCTGCTTCTGAAAAGGGGGGCACCGTCCGCCGGCCCGATTTTTGACAGAAAATGTTCCCGCTTTGTTCACGCGGTTTACCGAAGGTTTGTTTTCCTGTTCTTTCCAGTCGATCCGGCGGCTGTTATACTATAAATATGGAAGATCATTCCACTTTCGGCAGGCGGGACCCCGCCGCGCGGCGGCGAAAGACCGTTTCGATCCTTTCGGTCGCGGTGTTTGTGCTGCTGCTCGTACTGCTCACCGTTTTCGTCGGACGTCCGCTGCTGGCAAATCTGAAAAACCCGGAGGAGTTCCGTGCGTGGGTCGACGCGCGCGGCACTTGGGGGCGCGTGCTGTTCGTCGGCATGATCGTGCTGGAGGTCGTCGTGGCGTTCATCCCGGCGGAACCGCTCGAAATCGCCGCCGGATACGCGTTCGGAGCGGTCTGGGGCACGGTGCTTGTGTGGATCGGCCTGATTCTCGGCAGTCTGATCGTGTTCCTGTTCGTGCGCCGGTTCGGCGTGCGCGCGGTGGAACCGTTTTTCCCGCGGGAGAAGATCGATTCGGTCCGTTTCCTCAACAGCGAAAAAAAGCTCAATGCGGCCGCGTTCGTGCTGTTTCTGATCCCCGGCACGCCGAAGGACCTGCTGACCTACTGCGCGGGCCTTACGAAGATCCGGCTGCTGCCGTGGCTGCTGCTGACGTCGGTTGCGCGCCTGCCGTCCGTCGTCACGTCCACCGTCGGCGGCGATGCGATCGGCGAAAAAGAGTACCTTACCGCTTTTGTTGTCTTCGCCGCGACCGCCGCCGTGAGCGCGGCCGGCATGCTTCTGTACCGCGCCGTCCGCAGAAAGCGCGACCGGAGAGAGGCGGCGCGCCGCCTCGCCGCGATGCCGCTTTCGGAACCCGGTGAACCCGAATCTTCGGCAGACGAGCCGGATTTCAACTGACACGCAATCAACCGTTCAAAAAAGATATGCCCGCTTTTCCACTGAATAACGCTCCTTCGTCCATATCCGCCGGACGGAGGAGCCCGCTTGCCGATAAAGGCGGGCGTAGGAGGCTCCACCTCCAAACCACCGCTCAGGGCCGTAATGACCATAAGAACCCATTTTCGCAAGCGCCCTATTTCAGGGCGCTTGCGGGGTCGGGGATTCCCAAGGGACGTGTCCCTTGGGTGGGGTGCAGGGGTGAAACCCCTGCAAAAGAACTTTTTTAACAGCCCGGCTCCTCCGTCTGCATGCACCGGACGGAGGAGCGTTTTTACGGCAGGTTCAGATACGCCAGCACGCCGTCCGCGATCGCGTTCGCCAGCCGGTCCTGATAGTCGCTCTGCTGCAGCAGCGTTTCCTCCTCCGCGTTGGAGAGAAACCCGCATTCGACCAGCACCGCCGGGCAGGCGCATTCGCGCACCACAAAATAATCGCCCGGGTTGGCCGGCCGGCGCGAGCGCGAGGTTGCGTCGCACAGGCAGTCGATCACGCTCTGCGCCAGCTTCTTTCCTTCCTCCGATCCCGACATATAGTATGCCATCGCGCCGCACACGCTCCGGTCCGTGAACTTGTTCATATGCACGCTCACCACGAGGTCGACCGCCTCGCGGTTGAAGATTTCGACGCGCGCCGCCACGTCCGCGACCTTGTTCGGGCCAAGCGCGTTTTCATCCACGCGCGTCATCAGAACGGCAATGCCGTTTTCGGAAAGACGGTCGGCCACGCGCAAGGCGACCTCGAGGTTCAGCTCCGCCTCCACGGCGCCCGTCTCCGTGCCCACCGCACCGCCGTCCGAACCGCCGTGCCCCGCGTCCACCACGACCGTGTACGCGTCCGCCATCGTCTCCACGACGGCCGGTTCCGGCGCGTTCCGCTCGATCCACTCCGCCGCGCCGAACAGCGAAACCGTCACCGCCGCCGCGACGCAAAGCGCAGCGAACCATTCCCCCAACGCACGCAGCATTCCCCGTTTTTCCTCCCGCAGCATCCGGTTTCGCCGTCCGCCGATGCTACACGGACGGTACGCGGCAAAATCGTACCGTTACAGTCTATTCGCGCCGGATGCATAGATATTCCCGCCGAAACGCTGCATATTCACCGATCTATCCACATCATCCACAGAGTTATCCACATGGCGGCGTTCCGCAGTTGCGGGGTTTTCGGGAGTTGTCCACATTGTGCACGCTGTATATTCGTTCGATAAAAAAGAAAAAACACGCCGCATTTTCGACAAAACCGGCGCGTACCTATGCAATTGTGACAAAACCGTGACGCCGTCGGACAGATTTCGCCGTGCGGCGCAGCCGCGCGCTACGCCCCGTCCGGCGCCGTTCCGATGGCGAGATACGGCACGGCGTTGAGCGAAAGCGCGTCGACACGTCCGGCGCACAGTTTTTCGTACGCGGCGGCGCCGACCATGGCGGCGTTGTCGGTGCAGTAGCGAAATTCCGGGCAGTAAAACGCGATGCCCTGCGCGCGCGCGCGCTGTTCCAGCGCGGCGCGAAGCGCTTTGTTTGCGGAAACACCGCCCGCGAGCGCCAGCTTTCCGCCCGTTTCGCCGGGCTGCGAACGCGCGGCGCGGACCGCCTTCTCCGTAAGGATTTCGACAATCGTACGCTGAAACGAAGCAGCCAGATCGGCGCGGTCCACGGCCTCGCCCGACCGGCGCGCCTGTTCCAGGCGGTTGACGAGCGCGGTTTTGATGCCGGAAAAGCTGAAGTCGAATCCGGCGCCTTCGTTGAACGCCGAATGGAACGAATACCGGTTCGGGTCCCCGCCTTCGGCGAGCGCCTCGAGGTTCGGCCCGCCTGGATACGGCAGACCCAGCGCACGGGCCGCCTTGTCGAACGCTTCACCGGCCGCGTCGTCCCGCGTGCTGCCGATCAGGCGGTACCGATCGTAACCCTCCACTGCGATGATCTCGCTGTGCCCGCCGGAAACGACGAGGCAGACGAACGGCGGCCTGAGCTCCGGATGGGTCAGATAGTTCGCCGCGATATGGGAGGCGATGTGGTGCACGCCGAGAAACGGAAGCCCCGCCGCATAGGCGAGGCCCTTTGCATAACTCAGCCCCACGAGCAGCGCGCCGACCAACCCTGGCCCGTTCGTCACGGCGACCGCGTCTGCGTCCGCAAGCATCATGCCTGCGTCCGCAAGCGCCTTTCCAACGACCGGTCCGATCTTGGTCACATGGCTGCGCGAGGCGATCTCCGGCACGACGCCGCCGTACGGCACATGCAGCGGAATCTGCGTATGCACGGCGCTGGAAAGCACCGTCCGCCCGTTCTGCACGATTGCCGCGGCGGTTTCGTCGCAGGAGGTTTCAATGGCAAGGATGCGGACATTTCGTTTTGTTCCGAGCGCGCCGAGCCGCGCGGCCGCGCGTGCGTCATACGTCGTCGTCATCCAAAAACCCCGTATCGTCCTCAACGGAGCCGCGTCGTTTCTTGCTTGATTTCCGTTCCGGCTCCGCACGTTTTCCTGACGCGGCCTTTCCTGCGGCCGGGCGCGGCTTCTGCTTCTGCCGCGCGGCCTTGGAACGGGACACCGCGGCCTTCTCCGCCACGCGCTTCTTCGCTTTTTCCTCCGCCTTCTCCTTCGAAAGGCGTTCCTTTTCGGCCGCCTTTTGCTCGGCTTCCAGCTGTGCCTTTCTGTGCTCCAGCAGCGCAGCCTTCCGCGCCTTCTTCTCCGCCAGGCGCTTTTCCTTCTCGGCGGCCGCTTTTGCCTCCTCCTTCGCCTTTCTGCGCGCCAGCAGCGCGGCTTTGCGCGCCTTTCTGCGCGAAAGCGCGGCGGCATGCCTGCGTTTATAGGAGGGCGAAGCGAACACGAGCGCAAGGATGCTCAGGATGATCAGCGCCGCGACGATCGCGCCGGCATACACGGCCACACGCCCGATGATGGCGGCGAAGATATCCTCCGGCAGCATGTTGATCATGCGGCTTTCGGTCGCGTCGAAAAGCCACAGGTCGTTCCAGAAGAGCATCTGGTGAAAAAACGTCCAGAAGTTGGAGAAATCCAGCGCGGCCCATGTTCCGAGAAAGCCGAAGATCAGCAGCATCACGAACGACCCGGAGAGATACCCCTGCGCAAGCCGCTGCGGCGCCTTGCGGAAATCCACGACCGCCGCGAACAGAAACAGAATCAGCATCACCAGCACGCCGACGTCGCGGTAGGACGCGATGGTCATATAGATCGTGCGAACGTCCTGCATGTGCTCGGCCTCCTGATCGAGGTCGAACATATTCACCTTTTCGCCGTTGAGCGTCACCTCGACGTTGATATCGTCGGCGTCGCCCTCCATATAATCGACAAGCTGCGTCATCGCGCGCACAAGGTCGGCGTTGCTGATGCCCATTTCCTCGCTGATGCCCAGCGCCGTAAACTCGTTGTTGATAAACGTTTCGTCGTTGATCACGACACCGATCATCGTAAAGATCACGATCAGGATGAACAATATGGAAGCGATGGTCGACATCCCGACGGACAATATTTTCTTCATAGTTGGTCGAACTCCTGCCGGTAAAGCTGCCCGCACGGCGGTTTTCCGCCGTCGGGGGGCGCTGCTGCGAAGACGCTTTGCCCGTAACCGGGCCGCGTCGCCGCGCGTACGGTTATTATACCACAGAACGCGCCGGCGGCAAAAGTCTTGCCATATCCCCGAAAAGACGGTACAATGACTCAAACTCGCGGAACCGCCCGCCGCGGACCAAAAACGGCGTGTCGTCCGGCGGCACGCGGAAAAGAGGGGAAGCATGAGCTACCGTATCTTCACCGACGCAACGAGCGATCTCCCCGCGCGGTTTGCCGATGAGCTTGGCGTAACCGTGCTGCCGATGGTATTCTCCCTGGAGGGAAAGGAGTATCGCTACATCCCCGGCAAATCGGAGATGCCAATCGAAACTTTCTATCAGAAAATGCGCGGCGGCGCCGTTCCGACGACCGCGCAGATCAACGCGTATTCGTTCCTCGAAGCGTTCGAACCCGTGCTCTCCGCCGGCGAGGACGTACTCTACCTCGGCTTTTCCTCCCGTTTGTCCGGAACGGTGGCATCCGCACGTTCCGCCGCAAAAGAGCTGGAGGAAAGGTACCCGGACCGCCGCGTCGCCGTTGTCGATTCGCTGGGCGCCTCCCTGGGCGAAGGGTTGTTCGTCTACTACGCCGCGCGCATGCAGCCGGGGATGGATCTCGATTCACTGTACCGCTGGGCGGAGGACAATAAGCTGCGCTTTTCACACTGGTTCACGGTGGACGATCTGACTTACCTTAAGCGGGGCGGACGGATCGGCGGCGCGACGGCGGCTATCGCCACCGTGCTGCATATCAAACCCGTCATGCACGTGGACGACGACGGTCGGCTCGTTGCGGCAGGCAAGGTGCAGGGGCGCAGGCGTTCGCTGCACGCGCTGTTTGAGAACATGGAAAAGGCCGTGGACACGGACGCGACGGACGTCGTTTTCATCGGTCACTGCGACTGCGAGGCGGACGCATCCTATGTGGCCGGTCTCATTCACGACCGGTATCCGTCCATGGTGGTTGTGGTCGATACGATCGGAACCAGCATCGGCGCGCATTCCGGCCCGGGAACCGTCGCGCTGTTTTTCGTCGGTTCGCCGAGATAGACGAAACCCTTTTCGACACAGGCGCGCCGGGCGGCCGCCCGTCCTTGCGAACCGGCGATGAAATCGCTACAATAAAGAATACGAGACGATACGGACCGGCCGCCGGCTGATCGCCCCCGCGGCCGTTTTTCGTTCCGGTTCGTCGCCGCGCACCGCGCGGGGCGCGGGATTTCCGCCGTCCGCGATCAAAACGATATCCATATGGAGGCTGCATGGAACCCATTTTTGTTACCGGACACCGAAACCCGGACACCGACTCCATCGTCGCGTCGATCGCCTACGCGATGCTTCGAAACGCGCTCGGAGATCGCGACTATACGGCCGCGCGCATCGGAGAGCTCAGCGACCAGACGCAGATGGTGCTTAAAAAGTTTGATTTCGAGACCCCGCCGCTGCTCCGGAACGTGCGCACGCAGGTATCCGACCTTTCCTTCGATACGCCGCCCATTTTGTCTGCCGCGGTGAGCGTGTATCACGCCTGGCAGACGATCGCGAGCGGCAGCGCCAGCGTGCCCGCCCTGCCCGTCACCGACGAGGACGGCCGGCTTTACGGCATGCTCACGCCGGAGGAGATCGCCTCTTACGACATGCGTTTCATCAACAACAACCGCGTGGAGGGCGTGCCGTTGTTCAATCTGCTGGCCTGCCTCGACGGACGGCTGATGAACCCGGAGGCGGAGCTCAACGAATTTTCCGGCGAGCTTATCCTTGCCCTCCCGAATCACGCCGGCATGCCGAAGCTGCCGGAGGGCAGCATCGTCATCTGCGGCAGCCAGCCGGACGCCGTCCGGCAGGCGCTCAGCGAACGCGTCGGCTGCCTGATCGTATGCGAATCGGAAATCGACCGTTCGCTTCTGGAAGACAGCCGGCACACCTGCATCATCTCCACGCCTTACGATCCCTACGCGGCGTCCCGGCTGGTGTTCCTCGCGGTGCCTGTTTCGCGCATCTGCCGCAGGGAAGACCTCGTTTCGTTCCACCTGACGGATTACCTCGACGACGTGAAGGAGGCCGTGCTCAAATCGCGCTTCCGCAGTTACCCGATCGTCGACGAGAGCGAGCGCGTCGTCGGCACGCTTTCGAGGTTCCACCTGCTGCGTCCGAACCGGAAGCGCGTCGTGCTGGTGGACCACAACGAGCTTGCGCAGTCGGTCCCGGGGCTCGAGCAGGCGGAGATTCTCGAGATCATCGACCATCACCGCCTCGCGGACGTCGAGACCAGCGCGCCCGTATACGTGCGCAACGAACCCGTCGGCAGCACGTGCACGATCGTTACGAGCATGTATTTCGAGCGCGGCGTCATGCCGAGCCGCAAGCTCGCGGGGCTTCTCGCCGCCGCGATCGTCTCCGATACCATCGCGTTCAAGTCCCCCACATGCACATCGGTCGACCGCGCGATGGCGGAGCGCATGGCCCGCATCGCCGGACTTTCGCTCGAGGACCTCGGGCGGGATATCTTCGCCGTTTCGTTCGCGGAAAACCACGATCTTGAAGAGCTCTACTTCTCCGATTTCAAACAGTTCCAGATCGCGGGGCATTCGCTCGGCATCTCGCAGATCACCCTGCTGGACTCCGAGCGGCTGCGCGAGCGCAAGGCGGATTTCCTCGCGCTCATGGAGCGCGAAATGCGCAGCCGTTCGTTCGACATGATGCTTCTGATGCTGACCGACGTGCTCAAGGAGGGAACGACGCTGCTCGCCGTGGGCGACCTCGAGACCGCCGAACATGCGTTCAACGTAACGTTCAAAGACCACGCCGCGTTCCTTCCCGGCGTAATTTCAAGAAAAAAGCAGGTCGTTCCGGCGCTTTCGCTGCTTTGGGGCTGACGCATGCGCGGCCGGAGACCCGCCCGGAGCGGACAACATGCACGAAGCCATCCTCGTCACGCTGAAAAATGCATACGAGCGCATCTATGACGGCGATCTGAAGGGATACCGCCGCTGTCTGGCGGAGGCCGACGCCGGAATCGGCGCGCTTTCGGAGACCGAAACCGCGCCCGGCGAAAAACAGCGCCTGCTGGCGGAATCCCTTCTGATCGCGTTTCTCGACAACCTCCGGGATGCGGAGGCGCTGCTCGCGGTCTGCCAGCGCGCATCCGCGCTCTTCGACGGCGCGAAAAGCCGTGTGCTCTGCGGCGGCATTCCCATGTGCATGGGCGCGCCGGACCCGTTTGCCTGCTTCTGGAACGAACCCGGCAGCGCGGACCGGACCGCGGAACGCCTGGTACGCGCCACCGCGCTGTACTCCCGCTTTACCGGCGCCGGCGCCGGCGCCGGCGTGGAATGCCTGTTTCAGGCGCAGCTGGCCTATTACCGCGGCAGGCTCGAGGATGCCGCCTCGTTTGCGTACCGCACCGTCTATACGGCGGAGAGCACGTCCCAGCATTTGCTCGGCATGTACGGGGCGCGGCTGCTTGCGCATATTGCCGTGTATCAGAGCGATGTAGGCGAATGGGGGTACGCCCTCCGCACGATCCGGCGGCTTTCGGCCAGCGCGGGCGGGGACGCTTTGTGTGCGATCTATCATAAGCTTATCGTCGGCGAGCTGACGAATTTGCTCGGCAGTTCGGACGAAATGCCATTCTGGCTGCGGGACGGCAGCTTCGGAGCGGTCCGCGGAGACGGTCCCTTCGGCATGCGGTACCGCCTCAGCAACGCCCGGTTCCCATACCTGGTATTTCCGTTCGCGCTGCTTGGGCACGTTCGATACCTGATCCGCGCGCACCAGTACCGCCGCGTCGTCGCGGTATATGAATACCAGAAAAACCTCGGCGTCGACGGGATCCCGCTCTTGGGCGTCTGCCTCGATCTTTCCTGCGCGAGCGCGCTCGCCGGACTAAACCGGCGGGAGGAGGCAAAAGCTCTTCTGGCCGCCGCCGCCGACCGCATCGCGCCGGACGGGCTCTGGCTGCTCGCGGCGGAGTACGCGCCGCATACGGGCGGTCTGTTCGAGGAGGTCCTGCACGAACGAAACCGAAACGAACTGCCGAAATATGGAAAACTGACGGCCATGTTTTCCGCCGGACTGTCCAAGCTGACGAGGGACATCCGCTCCGGCGAGCTGTCGGGCGAACTGACCCGCCGGGAATACGAAACGGCGCAGCTCGCGGCGGAGGGAAAGACCAACGCGGAAATCGCCGCGGAACTCGGCATCTCCGTCAATACCGTCAAAATGCACCTGAAATCCGTTTTTGAAAAGCTTCAGATCAAACGGCGAATCGAACTGACCCGGGTGCTCCGGTAGCGCGGGGAACGCGCGCCGTCGGCGGGCTTCGATCGCCGAAAGGAGGCCGTTATGCAACTGAACATTGAGGGACATCCGATCGACGCGGCGTGCGGGGAATCGCTGCTTGCGCTTGTCCGGCGGCTCGGGCTGGACACGGACGATCTGCGGACCCGACCGCTCGCGGCGACCATCGCGGGAGAAACCTTTACCCTCAACTACGTCCCCGTGCGGGAAAAGGACGTCAAGCCGTCGCAGCGCGTCACGCTCCGGCGCGCCATGCGCGCGTCGGACGGCAAGGTTGCGCTGCTTCGCTACTGCAGCGCGCGCGGAAACCGCATCTATGAGCGTACGATGCTGTTTGTGTTTCTGCTCGCCATGCGCGACCTCTTTCCAAAGCTGCACGTGCACGTCAACTATGCCGTCGGCGCGGGGCTCTATATCAACGTCGGGCGGGAAACCCCGCTTTCGCAGGAGGAAATCGACCGCATCAAGGCAAAGATGCGGCAGATCGTCAAAGCGGATTTCAAGCTGGAGCGCAAGCGCGTGGACATCGACGACGCGATCGATTTCTTTTCCTCCGACGGACAGGCCGACAAGGTGCGGCTCCTGCAGTGGCGCCAGTTTTCCTATTTCGACGTGTACCGCCACGAGGATTACGTGGATTATTTCTACGGCGAAATGGCCCCCTCGACCGGCTACGCGAGCGTATTCGATCTGCAGGCGCATCCGCCGGGACTGTTCCTTCTGCGCCCCTCGGCGGAGAACCCGAACGTGCCGGCAAAACACGTCTTTCTGCCGCACCTGTCCGCCGTGTTTTCCGAAAGCGACGAATGGGGCCACCTGATGCACTGCGGCGTCGTGGCGGACCTCAACGACATGGTGCTCAATGGCGAGATCCGCACGCTGATCCGCGTCAACGAAGCGCTGCACGAAAAGCGGTTCGCCTCGCTTGCGGACGAGATCGTCGAACGCGGCGCGCGCGCCGTGCTCATCGCCGGACCGTCCAGTTCGGGCAAAACCACGAGCGCGCACCGACTCTGCGTTCAGCTTCGCGTGCACGGGAAGTCGCCCGTGCTGCTCTCTCTCGACGATTACTATATCGACCGGGATAAAATCCCGGTCGATGAAAACGGCAATATCGACCTTGAAAATATCAATACGATCGACGTTACACAGTTCAAGAGCGATCTGACGCGTCTGCTCGCAGGCGAGACGGTCGAACTGCCGCGCTTCGATTTTCTCACGCAGCGCCGCGTGATGAACGGGCACACGCTCCGCATCGACGAAAACACGCCGCTCGTAATCGAGGGCTTGCACGGGCTCAACCCCGCTCTGCTGCCGGAAAGCGTCGATCGCGGGCTGATCTTCCGCCTCTATGTTTCCGCACTCACGACGCTCAACCTCGACGACCACAACCGCATCCCGACGACCTCGATCCGGCTGCTGAGGCGCATGGTGCGCGATTATGAAACGCGCGGCGCGTCCATCGAGCGGACGCTTTCGATGTGGGACAGCGTCCGCCGCGGCGAGGAGAAATGGATCTTCCCCTATCAGGAGGACGCGGACGCGATCTTCAACACGACACTCGTCTACGAGCCGGCCGTGCTCAAGAAACACATCTTTCCTCTGCTGACCGCCGTCCAGCCCGAAAGTCCGTATTACGACGACGCGCATTCGATCGTAAAGTTTCTCAACTACTTCGTCGAGGCGAACGTGGAAGACGAAATTCCTCCGACTTCGCTGATCCGGGAATTCATCGGCGGCAACACATTTTACCGCTGACAAATCCCGTCTTTCGCATCCGAATCGAATGTAAAAAGGCGCTCCCGTTACGATTCGGTTAAGAAATGGAAAACGATTTGTCAATTTGTTGACATCTTCGGTCCCGGTTCGTATGATGATAGCAGTCAAAGAAGCCGGTTTTTTCCATTTGCAAATACCGTTCCGATCATCAAAGGGGGAACAAAAATGAAACGAACCAACCTTTCCAAATCGCTGGCGGTCGTTATGACGGTCGCGCTGGCGTTGGTCATTCTCGGCGTTTCGAATACGGCGCTGGCGACTGTCGACAGCGTGAGCATCGCGCCGGGCGCCGGCGAAAGCTACTCCATTCCCGTCGGCGGCACGGTACACCTGACCGGTTCCATGGTACAGAGCGATCCAACCGGCACGCCGATCTTCCATTGGGACAAGTCAAACGACAACATCAATTTTGACGATCCCGATGTGACGACCACAACCATAACCGGCATCCATGCCGGTACGACCGTTGTCACGCTGAGCGGCCATGCCGACAACGACGCGACCGTCAAGCAGGCGCAGGTCACGATCACCGTGAATGCCATGACCATCAGCAACACGACGCTTACGCTCGACGGCGGCGCGACGTATTCGCTTACGGCGGGCAACGTTGTTTCCGGCAGCGTCACATGGAGTTCCAGCGACTCTACCCTCGTTACGGTCGATGCCGCGTCAGGCGTCGTCACCGCGGTCGGCGCGACCCTGCCCTCCTCGCCGGTGACCATCACCGCCACCAGCGATCCCGGCGGATCGGCGGACGTGCAGACCAAGACCTGCCAAGTCACGGTCAACCCGACGATCACCCTGACGCCGTCCAGCCAAAACATCACCGCGGCAAGCACCGCTGGGACGATCCAGCTCAAGGTCGAGCACGGCGGCGCGCTGATCTCCTCGGCGTCCACCGTTGCCTGGAGCAACGGAAGCACCTCCATCGGCTCGCTTTCGGCGCCCACGACCTTTACCGACATCGGCAGCAACACGCTGATCTGTACGGCGACGTTCACCTCGAGCGCAGCCGGCACGAGCGGCACCTCCACCATCACCGCCACCATCAGCGGAGCGGGCACCTATACCAAGGCCTTGACTGCAACGGTCACCGTTCGGACCAACCGGTATCTTACCCTGGACGGCCCGTCCAGTCTGAACAAGACCACGCGCACCGGCACCTACACCGTCAATCTGCATGAAGCCGACGGCACGATTGTGGACGACGACACGAGCACGGTGCACTGGAGCTGGACATCAAGCTACCTTTCGCTTACCAGCGATGACTTGAATGACCGCCGCGCGGATATGCACAACGGCGAAGCGCATATCCAGCTCTATGCGCGCTACAACACGCCTTCCACCGGCACGAAGCTGTACGTCTGGATCAACGACGCCTCCACCGGCGGCAAGATCTATCACACGATCACGATCACAGGCTTAAGCAGCCTGCCGCAGACCGGTCAGGACTTCACGCTCGCGTATGTGTTCGGCGGGCTCAGTCTCGCTCTGCTTGTTACGGCGGGAGTTCTGTATGGCATCCGGAAAAAACGCACTGGCAAAGCGTAAGCGGAGCAAAAGAGATCAGACCGAAGCGCGCGTGATCCGCGCGCTCGGTCTGATTGCGATTGTGCTCGGGCTTGCTGCGCTCACGCTCATCGGCATGAAGATCTGGGAGGGCGAGGAAGCCGGCGCGAACGCCGAAGCGCTCCTTGCGGCCTACAAGGCGAAGGCAACGCCTACGCCCGCCGCCACCGTCACCGCTTCGCCGGAATCCTCTGCGCCTGCCGAAACCGAAGAAACGCCGAACCCCGAGGATGGAGACGTCGAGAGCACGGATGCGGACGCGGATGCCAGCGAGGCGGCCTCGGCCAACGAACACCTGGCCGACGACGGCTCCGACAACAGCACCATCGAAAGCGGCGAATACGTCCGCCCGGACGCGCCGGAGGACGAGTCCGACCTGCAGACCACGATCGACAAGATCGTCGAAGCGGCGGGCGAGGACGGCGTGATCGGAATCCTGGAAATTCCCGAGCTGGACGAGGAACTCCCGATCATCGGCAAGTGGTCCTATAAGCTGCTCAAGATTTCGGTATGCCGCTACAAGGGGCCCGACCCGAATGAACCGGGCAACCTCGTCATCATCGGCCACAACTATAAGAACGGCTCCCATTTCGGGCGGCTCAGCGAACTCTCCGTCGGCAGCGAGATCTATCTGACCGACACCGCGACCAACACGCGGGTCCGCTACGAAGTGTATCAGATCAAGAGCATCGCGCCGGACGCGTTCAGCGCGCTGAAATCATACCGCGGCGACTGCGGGCTGACCCTGATGACCTGCAAGGACAACGGCACAAACCGGCTGCTGCTCCGATGCGAACAGAAGGAGGCCGATTCTACCGATTCCGCCGGTACAACAGACGGTTAAAACAACAAACCGCAACAGGAGCGCCCGTTAAAGGA
>Ga0116152_10002067_pt1 | contig 16362 bp, 12 predicted proteins | sample AD_UKC119_MetaG_FD_89894 | JGI IMG/M metagenome (GOLD analysis project Ga0116152, IMG submission 89894) | Active sludge microbial communities of municipal wastewater-treating anaerobic digesters from Hong Kong - AD_UKC119_MetaG | ecosystem: Engineered > Bioreactor > Anaerobic > Digestate... | reverse complement strand
TGCATTGCCATTCCCTTTTCATTGAGTACCAGCCGCGGATCTTCGGGATTCATCGGCTGCAGCCATCCCCTGTTCTGCAGCGTGCGGATTGCATCGCCATATACCGCAAACAGCGGCGTCTTGTGCATGGCTTCAAAATCCTTGAGCCGTACACCATCGGTTGTGCGCAAGCCGAGCATCACGGTTTCAAACATCGCTTCCCTGCGGCTAATCGGGATGCACTCCTCCACAGGCAGCCGGCCCGACAGCAGTTTTTGACAATATGTATCCATCACCAGCGTATTGGTTTGGCGAACATAGGTCGTATCCCCGGCGGGCAGCATGCTGGCCGCGTTCAACCCCAGCCCCAGATAGTATGCCTGCTGCCAATACTTCATGTTATGCTGTGAGTAAAACCCCGGCTTGGCAAAATTGGAAATCTCATAGCGCCGATAGCCAAGCGACTGCAGCAGCGCAATGCCGGCGTCCATCATATCGGCCGACAAATCCTCGTCGGGTGCGGGCAGCGTACCTGTGTCGATCATACGCCGCAGCCGTGTGCCGTCCTCCACTTTCAATGCATACGCCGAGATATGCTGCACTCCCAGATCCGCTACCGCACGAATGGAATCAAGATATTCTTCCAATGTCTGGGTCGGCAAGCCGTACATCAGGTCGGCGCTCAGGTTTTGAATTCCGTGATCCCGCGCCAACCGCAGCGCCTCCGCCGCCTGCGGAAAGCTGTGGATGCGCCCAAGCATCTTCAGCAAGCGCTCCTGTTTGGCCTGTATACCGATGGACAAACGGTTTACGCCGCCCTCCGCCATCACGGCAAGCCATTCGTCTGTCATTGTACCCGGGTTTGCCTCCGCGGTAAACTCGATCTCCCATGGGATCGTAAAGCAGGAGTGCAAGCCGTCCAGCACCTTTTGCATCAGCGGCACAGGTACAATGGACGGTGTACCGCCGCCGAAATACACCGTCTGGATCGACGCGTCGGCATACGCGAGCGCATACAGCTCCGTTTCGCGCACCAGGCAGCTGCAATAGGTTTCCATCGTGGGCTCGTTCGCCGCAAACGAGCAAAAATCGCAGTAGATGCACTTTGACTTGCAAAACGGAAAATGAACATAGAGCGACAGCTGCATGGTTTGCTTCCTCAATTCCTTCAATCTATCCCCATCATAACACGCGTCCTTGCGTTTGGCTATCCGATTGATCGTTGAAGAACTGTCAGTGTAATGTTATGGTAAGCATAACAGAAATTTTTGCCGCAGAATATTTAAATTCGCTGGAAATATCATGGAAGTAAACCGTCTAATAAAGTGAAAGAGGTGATGTGCGTGGTGTATGCCAAGGCCCCTGATGCCGGCCGCAAAGCACGCCTTGAACACTGGATTGCAGCATACGGTGACGATATCCTGCGCATGTGTTTTGTTTATCTGTCGGATATGAATCTGGCGGAAGACGCCATGCAGGACACATTTCTCAAGGCCTGGAACAACATGGCGCAGTTTGAACAGAAAAACGGCAGCACCGCCAAAACATGGCTTACGCGTATCGCCATCAACACCTGCCATGACTATCACCGTTCCCGATGGTTCCGCCATGTGGACCGCACCAAGGTACTGCAGGAGATTACCGCGGAGCAGGTTCCCGTGGCAACACAGGAGCGCGCCCTGTTTTTTGCTTTGCTGACCCTGCCCGTAAAGCATAAGCAGACCGTTTTGCTGTATTACTATCAGGGCATGACCCTGCAGGAAATCGCGGATTGCCTGTCCATCAGCGTATCGGCGGTTCATCAGCGCCTGCTAAAAGCACAAAAGCTCCTCAAAACATCGCTGGAAAAGGAGGGATTGCAATGACAGACAACGGGATCAGACAGGCGATTGACGGCAATCTCTCGGAAGTTCATGTATCGCAGCGCAATGTGAACCACATCATGCGCAGTATCACGGAGGGAAGAAAAGTGAAGAAAAAGATATCGGTCGGGTTGGCGCTGGCGCTCATCCTGCTGCTTGCCGCCGTAACGGCATTGGCCGCGACCATGGTCTCGGGCTACCTGAGCTTTCTGCGCACAAAAGGCAGCCCCACCAGTGCCGTAACGGTGAACGACACGCTGTACACCATGACCAATCAAGGGTTGATGGTCTGGCGCAGCACGGATGAGGACGCGCAGATGGAAATGTCTTCACAGGCGCTGCAGGAGGCCGGCATTTCGATTGACAGCCTGCTGTTTGCCGATGACGGACTGGCGCTGCTGGACACGGATCACGAGGCAATATGGGCATACAATAACGGTGAGCCGCAGATCGTATTGGACTATCACGATACCGGTGTGGATTTCGGCGAAGGTTATATTGCAAGCATCGTATATCAGGACGACGCCTTGTTCCTGCTGGCAAAACACGAGACCGAAACGACGCTCTATCGGTGGAATATTGACAGCAATACGCTGGAAACCATGCCGGCGCAGGGAATCATCAGCATTGCAAATTACAGGCAAAACATGCTTTTGGGCATACAGCGGGACTTCGATACCGGAGACAGCGTGGTCTCGGTCGATACCCAAAGCGGCAATGCGGCAATCATCAGCACGCTGCCCTTGCTGGGCGTAAGCGGCGTTGCGTATTCGCAGCAGTTCGATGCGATATATGCCATGGTTGACGGCTCGCTGCAATGCTTCAGCGGCAACGCGTGGCAGGTGGTGCGCGAACGTTCTGTTCCTTCCAACAGCTTCTACTTTGCGGTGCTTGACAACGGATATGTAGCCGTCAGCCTGAACGGCGCACAGTATGTTACGTTTGGCGGCGATGAGACGGGAGCGCAGATCCGCATTGCCGGATATACCTCCGCTGCAAATATCTCCTATAATCTTGATAACAGCTTTGAAGCGACCCACCTGGGTACGACCGTTATCCGGCAAACAAGTCCGCACTATTGCTCCGCAGAAATTCTGGAGGCTGTCCGAAGCGGCGAAACCGTTGATCTGTTCCATGTCAAGCTGGATGCGGGTGTGCTGGAGCTGATCGAAAACGGGACGCTGGCCGTGATCGATGCCGACGCGGTGCTTGCCGAAACCTGCCGCGCTATGCTGCCGCAGATTACCGACGCCGTTTTCTATCAGGATGCCCTGTGCGCGGTGCCGTCGGAAATCATGCTGTGCGATTGGGAGGCGGCCGCCCCTGCCAATGCCAGGCCTACAACCCTGAGCGAACTGCTTGCCGCAAGCACGGTGATCGGCAACGCTTATGCCGATACGGCATGGAGTCGGGAGGACTATGTGCGCTATCTGCTGGAGCAATCAATCATGACGCATGAAGAAACCCCCGATTTCGCGTCGGATACGTTCCTTTCCTATCTTAAGCAGCTCAAAGCCGCCGATTTGCAGAATTGGGCCGTTTATACCCCGGATTTGGATTACTCCGCTGCCGTAAGCTATACCATGTACGGCAAGGAAGAGCCGGTCTATGCCATGCTGCCGCCCACGCTCAGCGCGCAGGACGAGCCGCAGGTATCCGCAAGGATGATGGTCTATGTGTTGAATCCCAACAGCCAAAACAAGGAAGGCGCTATCGAATACCTTTCCTATATTGCCTCACATTATGACGACACAACGGCCGCCCTGTTATGCCCCGATCAGGCTGCCGGCGTGCTTTTTCCGGGTTTCGAAGCGATCATTGACGAGGAATACGCAGCGGATCCCCCCGCAACCGATAGAATAGCGGATATCCTCAATGAGCCTACCTTCTGGCTGATCACCGACGACGCGCTGGCATTTTACCGGGATGTCCTCTCCCCGCACCTGAACCTGAAGCTGGAACCCCTGCTGACAGATCCCTATGGATGGCATGATTCGACGTTCCCCGATATGGTGGAAGCTGTACTCGCCTACCTTGACGGATCCGGCACGGCGGAAGAATGTGCCGCCAGGCTGAATGATCTGGCAAACTGATTATTTACAGCATCTACCCTGCCGCCGCCTGCTTAACCGCAGGCGGCTTTCGCTTTTCATTGCCAATTTGCGTAAAATACAGTATGATACATTCCGAACCATTATCAAGCGCCCTGAGGAGGATTTCATGCCAAACGACAGGCTTTCGCATATCCGCAATTTTTGCATTATCGCACATATTGACCACGGCAAATCCACACTGGCTGACCGTCTGCTGGAAATGACGGGCGTATTTGAGCACCGCGAAATGGTGGAACAGATTTTGGACAGCATGGAGCTGGAGCGCGAGCGCGGCATTACCATCAAAAGCAAAGCCGTGCACATGCAGTATAAAGCCAAGGACGGGCAAACCTATTCCCTCAACCTGATCGATACGCCCGGCCATGTGGACTTCAGCTACGAGGTCAGCCGCGCACTGGCCGCCTGCGAGGGTGCGCTGTTGGTGGTGGACGCCACACAGGGTATCGAAGCGCAGACGCTGGCCAACGTCTACATGGCGCTGGAGCATGATTTGGAAACCATTCCTGTGATCAACAAAATCGATCTGCCCAGTGCGCAGCCAGAGGAAGTTAAGCACGAAATTGAGGATGTAATCGGGCTGGACGCGGAAAGCGCACCTACCATCTCCGCCAAAACCGGTGAAAACTGCGGGGATGTGCTGGAGGCCATTGTTAAATATGTTCCCGCGCCCAAAGGCGATGAAACCGCACCGCTGCAGGCGCTGATCTTTGACGCGTACTACGATAACTACCGCGGCGCCATCTGCTTTGTGCGCGTGATGCAGGGCACGGTAAAGGCTGGTATGCGCATGCGTATGATGGCGAGCAAGGCGGAGTTTGACATCGTGGAGGTTGGCACGTTCCACCCGGGTTACCAGCCCTGCGACATGCTGCAGGCCGGCGATGTGGGCTACATCAGCGCATCGATCAAGGATATTTCCGATACCCGCGTGGGCGATACCATCACCAATGCCGAGGCGCCCGCCGATCATCCGCTTCCGGGCTACCGCGCGGTGACGCCGATGGTGTTCTGCGGCATTTATCCCGCCGACGGCAACGATTTCGATGCCCTCAAGGACGCGCTGGAAAAGCTTCGCATGAACGACGCCTCGCTCTCTTTTGAGCCGGAGACCTCCGTGGCGCTTGGTTACGGCTTTCGCTGCGGTTTTCTGGGGCTTTTACACATGGATATCATCTCCCAGCGGCTGGAGCGCGAGTTCGACCTCAACCTCATCACCACCGCCCCCAGCGTGATCTACCACGTGTTTAAGACAGACGGCACCATGGTCGCTATCGACAATCCCACCAATCTGCCCGATCCCAGCGTGATCGATCACATGGAAGAGCCTTATGTATTTGCGACGATCTACACCCCGCAGGAGTATGTGGGCACCCTGATGGAGGTTGCCAAGGAAAAGCGCGGCACGTTCCTGGATATGCAATATGAAGGCGGACGCGTAAAGCTGACCTACGATATCCCGCTCAATGAAATCATCTATGACTTTTTCGATCAGGTCAAAAGCCGTTCCCGCGGCTATGCCAGCTTTGATTACGAGCTGAAAGGCTATCAGCAGAGCGATCTGGTAAAGATGGATATCCTGCTCAACGGCGATATTTGCGACGCGTTCACCATCATCGTGCATCGGGACAAGGCCTATCCGCGCGGCCGCAGCATTGCTAAAAAGCTGATCGACGTCATCCCGCGCCAGCAATTTGAAATTCCCATTCAGGCAGCCATCGGCGGCAAGGTAATTGCCCGCGAAACCGTGCGTGCCCTGCGCAAGGACGTGTTAGCCAAGTGCTACGGCGGCGATATCACACGCAAGAAAAAACTGCTGGAAAAGCAAAAGGAAGGCAAAAAGCGCATGCGCCAATTCGGCTCGGTGGAGGTGCCCAGCGAGGCGTTCATTGCCGTGCTCAAGATGGACGATAAATAAATCGTTTTTTCAGCAATACGGAATCGCAATAGTGTGCGATTCCGTATTGCTTTATGCGGGCAACCATGGTACAATGCGGTTAGTGTTCTCTAACTATTAGTTTATTGAATCGAACCGTCAAGCAAAGGAGTGAGCCGGTATTCTGCTGTAAATTGTTCGGGATTCATTTTTTTCTGTCACGGTTAGAGATGACTAACCATCAATTTCAATCTAATTTCATTGTCGCTTTCCCTGCACGAAAACAAATACAACATCGTTTCAGGAGGTTAGGCATCATGCCAAAAGAAAAGGAAGCATCCATTGTCAAGAGGTTTTATCCGTACATGGGCAAAAAAAAAGCGCTTTTGCCGCTGTCTCTGGTCCTGTCAGGGGTTTCCGCCGCGCTGAACATATTGCCGTTCTTGTTGATGTGGTACATCACCCGTGACATTCTTGCCAATCCGCAATCCATTGATCTGGCACGCATTACCACCTATGCATGGTACGCGTTTGGCTGCGCGTTTAGCGGAATCGTCCTCTATTTCTGTGCCTTGATGAGCTCGCATCTGGCCGCCTTCCATGTTGAGGTTGGTATGCAAAAAGAGGGCATGCGTAAGATCATGGCCATGCCGCTGGGCTTTTTTGATCAGCATGCAAGTGGCAGGCTCCGAAAAATCGTCAACGACGGCGCGGGCACCACGCATACCTTTCTGGCGCACCAATTGCCGGATATGGCCGGCAGCGTGGTATCCCCCATCATCCTGCTTGCGTTGGTGCTGCTGGTAGACTGGCGCATGGGGCTTGTTTCGCTGATCCCGATTGCACTGGGTTTCCTGACGATGAGCTTTATGATGTCCTCGCAGGGAAAGGCGTTTCAGCAGCGGTATTTTGATTCGCTGGAAGAGATGAGCGCGGAATCGGTGGAATATATCCGCGGTATTCCGGTGGTGAAAACCTTTGGGCAAAGCATATTTTCCTTCAAACGGTTTTATGCAAGCATTATGCGTTATAAGGAAATGGTGCATGCCTATACGCTGCTTTGGCGCAAGTCGATGTCAATGTACTTGGTGCTGATGCAGTCCGCCGCGTTCTTTCTGGTTCCCGCTGCCATCCTGCTGGCGGGGCGGAGCGATCAGCTGCCGGTTGTGCTTGCGGATTTCGTTTTCTATTTGCTGATATCGCCGCTGTTTTCCCTGCTGCTGATGCGCTCGATGTATTTCCGGCAAAATGCCATGATTGCCAAGCAGGCAATTGACCGGCTGGAAAACTTGTTTTCCTATCCGGCCATGCATTTTTCCGATACGCCGGCGCCTTTGCGGGATCACAGTCTTGCGTTTCGTAATGTTTCGTTTACCTATCCCGGCAGCAGCAAGCGGGCTGTGGACAACATCAGCTTCACGCTTCATGAAGGCGAAACCATCGCGCTGGTCGGCGCATCCGGCGGCGGAAAAACCACGATTGCCCGGCTGGCCGCCCGATTTTGGGATGCCGCGGAAGGCGAGGTTTTAGTCAGTGGTATCAACGTTAAACAGATTCCAAAGCAGCAGCTGATGAACACGATTTCCTTTGTATTTCAAAACACAAAGCTGCTTAAGGGCACGCTGCGTGAAAACATCGTGTTCGGTACGCAGAACGTATCGCAGGAGGATATTGACCGCGCCATAAACCACTCGCAGTCGCGCGAAATCATTGATCATCTGCCCCAGGGGCTGAATACGGTCATCGGTACGGAGGGGACCTATCTTTCAGGCGGCGAGCAGCAGCGCATTGTGCTGGCGCGTGCTTTTTTGAAAAACGCCCCCATCGTGCTGCTGGACGAGGCGACGGCGTTTGCCGATCCCGAAAATGAACATCTGATCCACAAAGCTCTCGCAGAACTCAGCCGCGGCAAAACTACCTTGATGATCGCGCATAGGCTGACCACCGTACGCAATGCCGACCGTATTTTGGTGATTGCGGATAGCAAAATTGCCGAAGCGGGAACGCACGACGAGCTATACGCAAAAGGCGGGCTTTACCACGCCATGTGGAATGAATACCAGCAGTCCGTTGCATGGGAAATAACAGGAAAGGCCATGACAGAGGAGGGTATGCAATATGCGTAACTATTTTCAGCGAAAGTATGCCATGAGCCAAAAAGGCGCATCGGATCTCATTAAATCTATCGCATGGACGTCTGTGATGGAATTGAGCTTTATGCTTCCCGTTATCCTTGCGTTTCTGTTTCTGGATCATACGCTGCAGGCATTGATCTCCGGTACGGTTGTGCCGGATGATAGCATTCTCCCCTATGTGCTCTGGTCCGTTGTCTCCTTCCTGGTCATGTTCGTCATTGCCTATTTCCAGTATCAGGCAACCTACACCAAAATTTATGAGGAAAGCGCGCGCCGCCGCATCAGTTTGGCGGAAACGCTGCGCAAGCTGCCGCTGGCGTTTTTCGGCAAAAAGGATATCGCGGACTTAAGTTCAACCATTATGGAAGACGCTACCCAGATCGAACAGCTGTTTTCCCATGCTGTTCCGCAAATCTATGCCTCCGGTATTGTTATTTGCATCATGGGTGTTATGCTGTTTTTGTACAACTGGCAGCTGTCGCTTGCGGTATTTTGGGTTGTTCCCGTTGCGCTGCTCGTGTTTGCCCGTTCCAGACACTTTCAAAGCCGACAACACAGCCGCATGTACCACATCAAGCGCGGAATTGCCGATACCGTGCAGGAAGGGCTTGATTCCATCCATGAAATCAAAGCTTATAATCGGGAGGATGACTATTCCGCCAAGCTGAACGATAAGCTTGACAACTACGAAAAGCGCCTGATCAAAGGCGAGCTGCTGCTGGGTTCCGCTATCAATTTCTCGTATGTCATTCTCAAGCTCGGGCTTCCCAGCGTGATCCTGGCAGGCGCATATCTGCTGGCCTCCAGCTCGGTAAGCATCTTCACCTATATCGTATTCCTGATCATCGCCTCCCGTATCTATAATCCGCTGATGGAAGTAATGAACAACCTGGCCATGCTGTTGTTCCTGAAGGTGCGTATCAGCCGTATGAAGGAAATGGACACTATGCCAAGGCAGGAAGGCACATCCGATTTTCGGCCGCGATCCTTTGATATCGCCTTTCATAATGTAGACTTTTCGTATCTGGAAGGCGTACAAACCTTGAAAAACATCAGCCTGACCGCCAGGCAGGGCGAGGTGACCGCGCTCGTGGGCCCGTCAGGCGGCGGTAAGAGCACAGTGGCTAAGCTCTCCGCTCGCTTTTGGGATGCGGATCGGGGCAAGATTACACTTGGCGGTATCGATATCTCGAAAATCGATCCCGAAACCCTGCTGTCATCTTACTCTATCGTGTTTCAGGATGTAACGCTGTTCAATGCCAGTGTGATGGATAATATCCGTCTGGGCAAAAAGAACGCAACCGACGAAAAAGTGCTGCAGGCCGCCCGCCTAGCACAGTGTGATGATTTTGTGCAAAAGCTGCCCCACGGTTACGATACCCTGATCGGTGAAAACGGCGAGCGGCTGTCCGGCGGCGAGCGGCAGCGAATTTCCATTGCCAGAGCCATGCTTAAAGACGCACCGATTATCCTGCTGGATGAAGCGACGGCGTCACTTGACGCTGAAAACGAGAGTAAAATTCAACGGGCAATTAGCACGCTGATTGAAAACAAAACCGTGCTGGTAATCGCACACCGCATGCGTACGGTTGCCGGTGCGGATAAAATCATCGTCATCAAAGACGGTGCCGTCGTGGAAGCTGGTCCTCCCGCTCTGTTAAAAGAACAGCAGGGTATTTTCGCATCGATGGTCAATACGCAGTATGCCAACAGCTGATTGACCGACAATTACAGGAGTTTATCATCATGAGAAATGAAGCCGTGGTTTGGAATCGTTTTTCCGGAATTTATGACACGTTCATGAAACGCGATATGCCGGCGTATCAGCAGGTGATCCAAAAGATTTCGTTGTTGGCAAAACCTGAATCCGTCGTGCTGGAGGTTGCCACAGGCACGGGGATTCTCTCGCTGGGGATCGCCGGGAGTGTAAAACAGGTGGAGGCGGTTGATCTTTCCCGGGATATGATTCTCAAGGCCCGTAATAAGGCACGGGAGCTCGGGATCACCAACGTGCACTTTTTCATCAAAAACGCCTATTCTCTGGGGTATGACGCGGACAGCTTTGATATCGTGGTCATATCCAATACCCTGCATGTCATGCCACACCCGGAAAAGGCGCTGGCGGAAATCAAACGAGTGCTGAAACCGGACGGTTACCTGATTGCGCCGACCTTTGCGCACGGAGGGAGCAAAAAAGCCGCTCTGTTCTCACCGCTGGCATCCGTCGTCGGTTTTCACGCTTATCAAAAATGGACGCCGGAAAGCTATTGCCGGTTTCTGACCGACAACGGTTTCACCCTACGGGAAACAGCGCTTCTCCCTGCTTCTTTTCCGTTGGTTTATTGCTGCTGTACAATCACAGCATCTTGAAAAGGAGGTTGACTATGCCCGCATTAACAACCGTATCGGATACCCTGTACATTCCTTTGCTTGGCCGTATATATACCACAAAACATTATCCCGACATTCTGCGGGATGATGCGGCGCTGGCCATCTACGATACGCTGGAGCCGCGCATCAAAGCCATGCCCGGCCAGACCGAATACGCATCGCTTGCCAGCGCGGTTCGGTCCATGAACATGGATCGGATACTCTGTTCGTTTTTGTCCCGGCATCCGGACGGCGCGATTGTCAACCTGGGCTGCGGGCTGGAAACGCTGTATCAGCGCAACGATAACGGGGAAGCGTTGTGGTTTGAGCTGGATCTGCCCGAAGTACTTGCGCTTCGCAGCCAATATTTTCCAGAATCAAAGCGCGACCGCTATCTGCCGTATTCGATGTTTGATCCGCAATGGATGGATATTGTCAAAAAAGCACAGCGGCAGCCTGTGCTGTTCATTGCATCCGGCCTGTTTCTCTATTTCCCTGAAGATCAAATTATCGGCTTTATCCGGCTTCTTGCCGAGTTTTCGCAGGCGGAGGTGGTGTTTGATACGCTGTCTCCGGCGGGGTTGAGGGTAGCACGGCGAATGATTGATAAAATGGGAAAGCAGGAAGCACCTACTTATTTCTGCGTGAAAAAAGCCGATGCTTTTGCTGCTAAAATATCGGACGCGATTCAAGTAACCGAAGAAATACGGCTCTACAGTCTCGTACAAACCGACCGTGAAATGTCATTTGACACAAGATTCAGAATAGCGTTTTCCGATATGTTCAACATGGTGAAGCTGATCCGCATGAAATATATCCGGTAGCGCCCCAGTGTATTAATTTAAAAGACAACAGTTGTTGATTATCAAGTCAGCAGCTGTTTTTCTTCTAGTGCATTGACCACCATTTCCGCGACAGTCTTTGCGCCGTGAATGTTAAAGTGTGTTTTATCCGCCACGCCGTCGGGAAAGCGCTCGTCCGTATGCGGCGGGATGTTGACGAACAGCTCGCAGGCCTTTTGCGCGCCAAGCTCTTTCAGCAGTTCGCGGGTCAGCATTTCCAGATCGATCAGCGGGATATTCTCCTGCCTGGCCAGCACGCGCATGGCATGCGGATAATCGCCGTGGGTATACATTACAAAGCCGTTTTCCGCAACAAAATTCCGGCTGACACTGGTGCACAGCACGGGCGTAGCGCCCGCGGCACGGGCCGCCGCGATATACCGCATCAGAAACTCCGGAAATGTGGTTTCGGGGTCGGTATGGCGCTCCACGTCGTCCTTTTCATCGTTGTGCCCGAAGCTGATCAGCAGCAGATCTCCCTGCCGCATGCCCTCGGCAACCGGTACAAAGCGACCTTCGTCCCAAAAGCTTTTGGAAGACCGTCCCGAAAACGCATGGTTATCCACCTTTACATCAGGCAGAAAGCCCGCAATCTGGCCGCCCCAGCCATAATATGGATCGTTGCCGTTTTCCACCGTGGAATCGCCGATTACATAGATTGTCTGCATTGTACTCATCCTCTTACTTCACTTGGGTTACCGTCAGGTTGCGGTACTCGGCGATCAGCGGAGACATCTGCCGAAACCCGATTTTTCCGCTGCCAAGAACAGCTCCCGTTTCGCTGCCGCTGTCGCACCAGTCAAAGATTTTCAAATCTTCGATCCAAAACGCGACGCGTTCCTTATTCTTTACGATGCGCAGGGTATAAAACCCTTTGGAGTCCGGTACATCCGGCAGCGGATCCGCGCCCTGCGCAACCAAATGAAAACCGTAGCTTTTGCGCAGGTTGCTGGTGTGGAAGCATCGCTCGGTTTCCCACATGCGCCGAAAATAGGATACATGCAGGCAGTTGATGTCGCCTGAATGATACAGGTCGTACTCCCCCGTGCGCTTTTGCAGCGTATCGGAAAACAGATCCTCACCCCGCCTGCCGCACGCCGCAAAAAACAGGATGGCCAATCCAGGTTCCCTAATCGGGCTGAACTCCCAGCTGATTTCTATAGCATCGGGAAACTCCACAGGGCACCAGTATACATAATTCGCCTTTTGCCCCTGCGCGGGATCTATTACGCTGCGCAGCCGCATTGCGCCGTTGGGAAATGAGATTTCCGCGCTGCCTTCCAGCACGAAATCCTTTACATCCGCCGGTGACGACAGCGGATTTTTATACAGTAGTTTGCCTTTTGCGTAGTCCATGCTTTCCTCCGTGGTTGGTGAAAAGGCGGAGATTTGCACCTCCGCCTTTTCGGGGAAAAGATATGAGGTTTTTAGGTTTACTTGGTAGCCTGGTTCATCTCGCTGAGCTCGGCAACCAAGTCTGCGCCGCCCTGATCGTACCAGCGCTGGATCTCGGCTTTGTAGCCTTCCTCGTCCAGCTGGCCGACAATGTACTGCACACGGGCGTCATCCACGATGGTCTCAAGCGTGGATCCCTTTTCGGAATACACGGTAGAGCTCGACAGCAGGGACTGGCAGGGGTTGGCTACGCACAGATCGGGATTGATCACGTACTGCACCTGATAGACCTGCTCGCGAATCGTGCTGCGTTTTTCCTGCGTGGCAGTATTGGCAACATTGGTCATAAACTGGTTGAAGCCTTCGTTCTCCTGATTGATGGTATCGGTTGCGCCTTCCGTGCGGACGACATAGCCTTCATCGTCAATGGTGAAGTCACGTCCGGGCAGGCCGTAGGTGAACATGTTCATCGCTTCGGTTGTGTTGGTAGAATCCAGGAACTCCAGCGCCGCGCGCAGGTCTTCTTCGGTCTTTGCGCCTGCTTTGGTGATGGCTACGATACCGGCATGGCCGGCGGTGGGCAGGTTGTAAAGATTGCCGTCGGGGCCCGCAACGGTGCCGATAACCCAAACTGCGTCTTCAATGCCCTGCTCAACCAGGGAGGAATCCATGCGCTGCGCGGCATCCGCGCAGTCAACAAACACGCCGGAACGGCTGGCCTTGAAGTCATCGGTCCAAATCGCGCTGTCGCGTACGGCAAAGTCTTCGTTGACAAGGCCGTCGTCATACAGCTTCTTGGCCCACTGCATGGCTTCCCAGTAACCGTCGGTTTCGAAGTACGGGATCACGGAACCGTCTTCCTGCTCCACCCATTGGTTGCCGCCGTTGAACCATGTGGTGATGATATCGAGCGGGCCATCGTACTTACACCAGGTCATGCCATAGGTGTCGTTTTCGCCGTTGCCGTCGGGATCGTTGTAGGTAAAGGCATAGAGCACATCGTACAGCTCATCAACCGTGGTGGGCTCTTCCATGCCGAGGTTTGCCAGCCAGTCTTTACGATAGGTGATGCCCATGCGGCCGAGCACGCGGGTACGCGGAATGCCGTAAAGGCGGCCGTCGATGGATACGTTGTTGATGATCACGGGGTTAATCTGGGAGAGATACTCATAATCATCAATGTAATCGGTGAGATCCCAGAACGCGCCATAGCGGGCGTTCTCGATCACGGAGGAAGTAAGGCCTTTGAGGACTACGATCGTGGGCAGGCTCTGCGATGCCATCATCACGTTGAGCTTCTCTTCGTAGTTGCTGTCGGCCACCCAGGTGAAATTGATCAGCGAATTGGTCAGTTCCTCAAATGCGAGTTTCGTGGGCGCGTCGTCGGCAATGGGCTCGCCGGTGAAGGTGATACAGAGAATATCAGCTTCGTAGGGCTCATCTTCCGCCAATGCAAACGAACTGAATGTGAGCAGCATTGTCAGTGCCAGTGCCAGGCATAGGATCCGTGATTTCATGTGTTTTCCTCCTTATTATTTGGATCTGCGATCCTTGTTGCGTTGGTTTTCCACTGGGCGGGAAAGCCAACAAACTCGCCTTGTACAGGAGTGTAACGCTGCCCCGCACACACTATGCAGGGCCTATGTTTAACCCTTAACCGATCCAAGCAGGACGCCCTTGGCGAAATGCTTTTGCAGGAAGGGGTAAACGGCCAGTATCGGCGCCGTGCCAAACACGATAACCGCCATCTTGATGCTCTGGGCGGGAGGCTTGACATAGGCTTCGTCCACCGTTGCGCCATCGATGCCGCCCTGGGAGAACATAACGATTTGGCGGAGCATGATCTGCAGGGGCCATTTTTTGGTATTGTTCAAATAGATCAGGGAATTAAAGTAATCGTTCCAGTACCCCACGGCATACATCAGCGTAAACGTAGCGATTACCGGCATGGACAGTGGCAGTACGATATTGGTAAAGATACGCATATCGTTGCAGCCGTCTATGCGCGCGGCGTCCTCCAGTTCCTGGGGAAGCCGCTGGAAGAAGTTTTTAATAACGATCAGGTTAAAGGTATTCACGCAAACCGGCAGGATCAGCGCGGCAAAGTGGTCAATCAGCCCCAGCATCTTAACTACCAGGAAGGTCGGGATCATACCGCCGCTGAACACCAGTGTAAAGGTAACAAATCCCATGATAATCTTGCGGCCGACCAGATACTGCTTGGAAACCGCATAGGCCATCGACATGGTAACCGCCATGCTGACGATGGTGCCCGCCACCGTAACGCAAATGGAAACCAGCAGCGACCGCGGCAGCACCGGTGAGGATATGATGTACTCATAAGCGGCCACGGTTGGGCTGTGCGGAATGAGGAAGATGGAACGGCTGATAATTTCCGAAGAATCCGCAAAGGAAGCGCTGACGATATAAAGGAACGGAAAGAAACACAGCAGCCCGTACAGGAGCAGGAATACGTAGTTGCAAACATCGAAGATCCGGGACAATATAGTATTGTTTTGCATAGTCGCGCCTCCTTTCTAAAAGATTGTCGCTTCGCCGGCTTTTTTGGCGATGAAGTTTGTCGAGTACACCAGAATAATCCCGATGATGGACTTGAACAGGTTTACAGCCGTAGCAAAGCTGAACGAACCCTGTGTGATACCGACCTGATATACATAGGTGTCAAACACCTGCGATACCGATCGGTTGATGGAGTTGGACATCAGGTAGATTTGCTCAAATCCGGTATTCAGCACGCTGCCCATACGCAGGATCAGCAGAATGATGATGGTTGACTTGATCGCCGGCAGCGTGATATGCCATAGCTGGCGCAGGCGGCCCGCGCCGTCCACTACCGCAGCCTCATACTGCTGCACGTCCACGCTGGCCAGCGCGGCCAGGAAGATGATCGTGCCCCATCCGGTTTCCTTCCATATGGATTGGATAATCACCAATGGCCTGAACCAGCTCTTATCCGACAAAAACGCGATTTTCTCGCCGCCCAGCCTTTCAATCAGCAGGTTAACCAGGCCGCCGTCCGTTGTCAGCAGCATGTAAAAAATCGAATAGGCGATAACCCACGACAAAAAGTGCGGGATATACACCAGCGTCTGTACCGTGCGCTTGTACCAGCTGACGCGCACCTCGTTTAGGAGCAGCGACAGGATGATCGGCGCCGGAAAGTAAAACACGATGCTCAGGAAGGAGATCCAAAGCGTGTTTACAAACAGCCTTCCGAAATCAGCGCTGCTGAAAAAGTCCGTAAAGTTTTTAAACCCGACCCAAGGGCTGTTAATAAAGCCCAGGTATGGGTTGTACTTCTGAAACGCGATAATGATGCCGAACATCGGCATAAGCTTGAATATGAAATAATACAGCACCCCGGGCAGCACCAGCACATACAGCCAGCGGTCACGTTTGATCCGCTGCCAGTTTGTAAGCCGGCTTATCGTTGATACGGCACCAACAGATTTTTTCTTCATAGGCGGAGCTCTCCTCCGTATTCGATTTCTTTTCTTCTTTATAATCGTATCGAAAAGCAGGATAAAATACTATAATCATTTTCTCTACATAGGTAGTATTGCATAATAATTGTTTGCCTATTTTGTATATATATAACGGTTATTATGGTGTCATTAGATAGACTGTTGTTTATTCTGTGTTATTCATAACCAAATCAGACATCTATAGGAATCAAAACCACCGGCTTAGCCGGTGGTATGCACCACGCCTTCAAGGCGAACCTACTAGCCGCGTCTCAAGACGCATTGAATCATTCTTCATTTGCAAGGA
>Ga0116152_10002065_pt1 | contig 16372 bp, 15 predicted proteins | sample AD_UKC119_MetaG_FD_89894 | JGI IMG/M metagenome (GOLD analysis project Ga0116152, IMG submission 89894) | Active sludge microbial communities of municipal wastewater-treating anaerobic digesters from Hong Kong - AD_UKC119_MetaG | ecosystem: Engineered > Bioreactor > Anaerobic > Digestate... | reverse complement strand
TGAATCCTTAAGACAGGATGTCGAAGACGCCAGCCATAACACTACCCGCTTTGTTGTATTTTCCAGGGAAAAATTAAAATACCTGCCACGGGATGTCCCAACCATGACGTCTTTTATCTTTCAGGTAAGAAATACCGCCGCCGCACTTTATAAAGTTATGGGCGGGTTTGCGACAAATGGAATTAATATGACGAAGCTTGAAAGCTATCAGCTTGATGGTGCTATTAGTGCTACACAGTTTTATGCTGATATCGAAGGCCATCCGGATGACCCACGCGTGAAAGACGCCTTTGAAGAATTGGCCTTTTTTACAAATGAATACAGAATGCTTGGCAGTTATCCACAGTCTCCCTACCGGATTGACAAGAAAGCTGATTAATAGTGGTATAACCAATATTCAAGAAGATGTCGGGCAATGGCCAATTTGTCCGGCACACGAAATTTGTCATCACCGCCTGTTTTTAAAACATTTTGGATTTGATTTTTATCAAACCACTGTGCCTGTTCGAGTTCGTCATTTTCCACTTCAATAACATTGTTTAGAGCTTTACCTATGGTTCCAATCATTAAAGATGAAGGAAATGGCCATGGCTGACTTTTTATATATTTTACCTCACCCACTCTGATATGGGCTTCTTCCATCACCTCTCTTCGTACTGCTTCTTCAATGGTTTCACCCGGTTCCATGAACCCTGCAAGTGCCGAATACATCCCGGGCGCAAAATGCTTACTCCGGCCAAGTAGGCATTTATCATCATAAATAATCATCATAATAACGACAGGATCTACCCGAGGAAAATGTTCTGTTTTACAGGCGGGACAAATACGTACATACCCGCCTTTTGCACTTTTTGTATTTTCTCCGCAGTTGGCACAAAATTTGTGACGTTGGTGCCAGTCAAGTAGCATTTTGGCACGTGCAAGAAGGGAAGGAACGGGCGAAAAACCATTGGCTGATGCTGTACGCGCAATGGTTCTAAGATCCAGAAACTGACCACAGTTACAGTCACTGATTTCAATTGCAAAATAACTATGTTCCAGATCCTGACCCAAAAACACCATTTCACTTTTAATTTCGCCAGCGGAGAAATATTCAGGGAGATGGCCGCTTTCCCTATCCATTAAAGCCTCCCCCTGCCTGATTACAACAAATCGTGCATTTGGCGAGGTTGCAAGTTCATTTAATAAGTCATCATTGCTTCGGATATGATCACAGGGATCCAGTGGGAATTCAGCAAAAATACAGGAATTTTCAAAAAACATTTATCACCTTTTGCCAATTTAGTGACATATATAAAATGAAATTACCAGCCCCATAAATCTGGAAACAAATTTTAACTTGAAATCAACAGTAAAAAAGACCATATAAAGCGCGAGAGATTGGCGGACGGTTTACCCGCCAATCCGGTCAGGCCCGGAAGGGAGCAGCCGTAACGGGATCGCCGGGTCGTTCAATCTCTCACTTTTCAAAAAAACCAAAATAATTTCACATCGACTATAGCATTCCTGCGATACAAAATTTATAGTCATTTCAATACTGATTCATTTGAGCTTCGAGACAGAGTTTTATGGCGGAAAACAACGACAAGGACACCCACTACAGAGTATTGGCAAGAAAATATCGCCCTGTTGATTTTGCTGAACTTATTGGCCAGGATGCCATGGTCCGTACTCTATCTAACGCTATTGAAACAGGTCGACTTGCCCACGCTTTTATCCTGACAGGGGTCCGGGGAATCGGTAAAACAACAACAGCCCGCATTATTGCAAAAGCATTAAACTGTACCGGCAAAGACGGTAAAGGTACAGCAACTATTGAACCATGTGGAGAATGCGAAAACTGTATTGCCATTAGTGAAAGTCGCCATGTTGATGTCATGGAAATGGACGCGGCCAGCCGGACTGGTGTTGATGATATAAGGGAAATTATTGACGGCGTAAAATATGCCTCTGTTTCAGCACGTTATAAAATTTATATTATCGATGAAGTACATATGCTTTCGCGCAATGCTTTTAATGCCCTGCTTAAAACACTGGAAGAACCGCCTGGGCATGTAAAGTTTATTTTTGCCACCACAGAAATTCGTAAAGTTCCCGTTACTGTACTCAGCAGATGCCAACGATTTGATTTAAGGCGTGTATCGATTGAGGAACTAATGGGCCATTATTCTAAAATTGCCGAGAAAGAAAATTGTGAAATTGAAGAAAGCGCCCTTGGCATGATTGCCCGCGCTGCTGAAGGATCTGTACGGGATGGCCTGTCCTTGCTTGACCAGGCATTTGCGCATGGTGCAGGAAAGGTTAGTGAACAACAGGTCCGTGATATGCTTGGGCTTGCTGACCGGGCACAGATTTTTGATTTATATAATGACATATTGCAGGGAAAAACGGCTGATGCATTGGCAAAATTGCGCCATCAGTTCCACCACGGTGCGGATCCTGCTGTTATTATTCAGGATATGCTGGAAATTACACATTGGCTTACCCGTCTTAAGGTTGTTCCAGACGCCGGAGACGATCTGGTCACATCAGAAGCAGAACGAAAGCAGGGGCTAGAAATGGCCGGAGGCCTCTCTATTCCAGTGCTAACCCGTACATGGCAGATGCTGCTAAAAGGTGCTGAAGAAGTACGCATTTCCCCTAATCCGATTTCAGCTGCAGAAATGGTCATTGTCCGGCTGACTTATAGTTCCAATCTGCCTTCGCCTGAAGACCTCGTGAAGCAATTAAAGAATAATCCTAAAGCTTATAATACTCTCTCAACAGAAACAGCTTCTGGCAGCAATGGGACAACAGCTAAGGGATCAACTCATCAAAATCAGTCATCAAGCCCCAATGCACCTAAAGCATTCAGTGTGATTCAGGGAAGTGGACAGGTCGCAATAAGTATAGGAGATCCTAATCCTCTTTCAGAAAATAACTATATTGAAGCACCATCAACTTTTGCAGAATTGGTAAAGTTATTTGAAAAAAATGCTATTCCCGAAATAGCTTTTCATCTTAACGATAATGTACATTTGGTAAGTTATAGCATTGGGCGTATTGATATCAGGCCAAATTCCCGCGTCCCTAAAAATATTGCGGGCAGAATGTCTGCCGAATTAAAAAAATGGACCGGAAAAAACTGGGTGATTTCATTGTCTTCTGAATTGGGAGAAGACACATTACATGATAAGGATGTAGCCGAGCTGGAAGCTTTAAAAGATATGGTCAAGAATAACGATCTGATCAAAGCTGTGTTAAATCAATTTGAAGGTTCAACAATTTCAGATATCAGAAAAATCAATGATGTATTTTCAATGCCTATTGATGACATTGACCTGGATAATTTAATCAGTGCGGATGAATTCGGTCTTGATGATAGTGACTAAGTCTCTATATCATAAAAATAGATTCCAATAATTTAAGGACAATGCCATGAAGAATTTGGGCAAAATGATGAAACAGGCGCAGGAGATGCAGAGCAAGATGGCTCAAATGCAGGAAGACCTGCAAAAATCTGAGCATACAGGAACTTCTGGCGGCGGACTTGTCAATGTAACACTGAACGGCAAATTTGAAATACGTTCATTAAAAATTGATCCAAGTATTTTCAATAGTGATGATACAGAAATGGTTGAAGATCTTATTGTCGCTGCTTTTAATGATGCGAAAAGAAAAGTAGACGAGTTTAGCAAAAACGAAATGGCAAAATTAACTGGTGGACTTGATCTTCCTGAAGGACTTAATTTACCATTCTAAAGACTAATTTATGTATAAAACGCCATCCAATAATAATGAACTTGATCATTTGATTAACCTGCTGGGAAAAATTCCCGGCCTGGGTCCTCGTTCTGCCAGACGGGCTGCTCTGCAGCTTATTAAAAAGAAAGATAGCTTAATGAGGCCATTGGCGAATGCTCTATCCAGTGTGGCAGAGAATGTCCATCCTTGCTCCGTTTGCGGAAACCTTGATGTTGAGAATCCATGCCATATATGTGAAAATCCTAAAAGGGACAGAAGTATTATTTGCGTGATTGAGGACGTCGCTGATCTTTGGGCTCTTGAACGGGGCGGCTCGTTTAAAGGTTTATATCATGTTATTGGAGGCACATTGTCGGCGCTTGATGGTATTGGCCCTGATGATCTGAACATAAGATCGCTTATTGAACGCGCAACCTCCCCGGAATTGAATGAAATTATTATTGCCACAAACGCGACAGTGGATGGTCAGACAACTGCCCATTATATAACAGAACAACTAAAGCATTTGGACATTACTGTTTCAAGGCTAGCTCATGGGGTTCCAATCGGTGGCGAACTTGATTATCTTGATGATGGTACTCTGACCACAGCTCTGAACTCAAGAAGGCCGTTTTAATCAATCATTTTCCCAAATGAATAATTCTGATTAAATTACAGCATAATAAAATTTTTGTGACTGGTATTTCTTCAAATCAAAATATATGATAGTCTTACTTTTAACAACTCTGAAGCCTTATTATCTAAATCAGGATTGACAGGATAATCTGGCCGCGGAAATAAATCCGCCGGGTTAATATGGAAACATTTTGGCCTCCCGTATTTGGAAAAGAGAATAAATAATGCTTGTTGATAAATTTGACAGAACATTCCCCTATTTGCGCCTTTCGATAACAGAAATATGCAATTTTAGTTGCCAATATTGTTTGCCCGATGGTTACAAAAAAACTGGTAATGAAAATTTTTTGCGTCTTGATGAAATTGACAGACTTGTAGATGCTTTCATTGAACTTGGCGTCTGGAAAATTAGGCTCACTGGTGGAGAGCCAACTATTCGTCAGGATTTTACCAAAATTGCCCGTATGATCTCAAAAAGACCTGAAATTAAAACTCTGGCCTTCACCACAAATGGCTATAAATTAAAAGAACATGCCCAAGAATGGCATGACGCAGGATTAAATGCTGTCAATATAAGCATTGATAGCTTGAATGCCAAACGTTTCCACGACATTACCGGTCATAACAGGATGAATGAAGTTCGTGCTGGTATTGACAAAGCTCTTGAAGTTGGGTTCGAAAAAGTAAAAATTAATGTCGTCTTGCTTAAAGGTGTTAATGATGACGAACTTGATCTATATCTTGACTATATTAAAGATACACGTATCAGTGTTCGTTACATCGAACTGATGCAGACAGGTGACAATCTGACGTATTTTAATAAATTTCATCAGTCTGCTGACCATATCAGAAACCAATTGCTTGAACGTGGTTGGGTGGAAAATTTACGCGCCATTGGTGATGGCCCTGCCGTTAATTTCACACATCCTAATTATCAGGGATCAATTGGTATTATTGCTCCCTATTCAAAGGATTTCTGCACAGGATGCAATAGGTTGAGAATTACCTCTTCTGGTGATCTTAGATTATGCCTTTTTGGCAATATTGGAATTCCACTTCGCCATCAACTACAAAGTGATGATCAAAAAGAACCTCTCAAAGCCCTTATTCATAAACAGCTAGAATATAAAGCCTCCTCACATTTCCTGGCAATGGGCGATACCGGCATTATGACCAATCTGTCTTCAACAGGGGGCTGATTTGAAATTAAAGTTAGAACCACAAAAGACCAGCCTTAGACTGAGTAAGGAAGAGTTTGAAAAGCTTCTGGTAGAAAATCACCTTTTTCAGGAATCAGTTTTTCCAGGCGGAAAAACCATGAAATTAAACGTTGAGTTGGACACAACACAATTTTTATCTTTTCAGGATGATGAAATTTCGATTGGGCTGCCGAATCGGCTTCTCCTGTCTTACCGGCCCGATAAACGTGGATTATCCTTTAAGTTTCAATGCGGTAACAATTTAGGCCATGAACTTGTTTTCGAAGTAGATATTAAAAGACCGCCGCTTGTCCTCTGATATTTCCTAAATAATAAATATTTTAAAATTATTTCTTTAATTTTAAAAGAAAACCTTTATTTTATCTGGCTTATTGATAATTGGTTATATGTAAACTAATAAAAATCTAGACAATTACTAACCAAAGAATTATATACTTTTTGAATATGGCAACAGAATATTTGCAAATTGAATTTTAGTGATATATGATCAAATGTTATATGATAATGTAACATTAATATTGAGGTTAAATTTTATGCTGATCCTAAATCTATAAAGAGTATAGAAAATATAGAGAAAGCATAAAAATTTTAGTAAAAAATTTGAGGGAACAAAATGAAGGAAACTGAAAAGTCACTGCAAAGCATTGGTCAAAAGCCATCAGGAATGACGAAAAGATCCTTTTTGCAATCTGTTGGTATGATAGGTGGCACAGCTGCTGTGATGACAGCCATGCAAGGTTGGGACATTGGTTTTGCATCAGAGGCGGATCGTCCACCCGAAATGTCAAATGATGGTAAAGGTAAAAAAATAATCATTTTGGGTGCAGGTTTGGCCGGTATGGTACTTGCCTATGAAATGGGCAAGAAAGGTTATAATACGCATATTATAGAAGCCAATGATTATGCAGGCGGACGATGTGTTTCTGCCCGCAAAGGATCAGTAATTGAAGAATTGGACGGTGAAAAACAGGTCTGTAATTTCCGTGAGGGAAATTACGTTAATTATGGTCCCTGGCGTATTCCGGCAGAGCACAGATCAACAATATATTATGCTCAGCAAATGGGTGTTCCTCTTGAAGTAATGGTCAATAAATCAGGTAAAGCCTATTATTATTACGAAAATAAAGAAGGGCCATTTAAAGGTGTTCCAATTCGTCAGGAATATGCTGATGTTGACTTTGCCGGATATGAAGCAGAATTATTGGCCAAAGTTGCAGATCAGGGTGCCTTAGACAGCCTCATTACACAGGAAGATAAGGAAAAATTACTTGAACACCTCAAGCGTTCAGGGTTAATTGACAATAAAGAACTGAATTACCGTGCAAACCGTGCTCGTGGCTACATTTCATATCCAGGTGCCGCTACAAACTTTGGTAAATTATCAGACCCCTATGAAATGGCTGATGTTTTTTCAATTGCTCAGGCAAGTCGTCATGAAACAGCAGACCATCCCGCTGTAATGTTCCAGGCTGTTGGAGGAATGGATCAGATTGCACTGGGATTAAAAAAAGCACTTAAGAAAAATCAGATAGAGTATATGTCAGAAGTGACAGACATTATTCAGGATGATAACGGTGTTGAGATCACTTATACAAATACAAAAACTGGCAAAGTCAAAACCGTAAAAGGTGATTATGTCATCGCGACAATGCCTCTTGGCGTTCTAGCAAAAATCAATACTAACCTAAGTGAAGATTTCAAACAGGCACTGCTGACGACGCGCAGTAATCCTGCCAGCAAGATGGGCGTAGAAATGAACCGCCGTTTTTGGGAGCAGGATGATATGATTTATGGCGGCGTAAATCACACAGACATCCCTGAATGTAGTCAGTTAAGCTATCCATCAGGCAATTTATTTGGCTCCGCTCATGGTGATACCGGCGTTATTCTAGGATATTATGCTATGGGTGGCGGTGCCGTTAGTGTCAGTAATTTATCAATAAAAGACCGTGTTGAATTTGCCATTTCTACAGGTGAAAAATTCCACCCTGGCAAATACAGAAACCATTTCACAGGCGAAGCGATGTGCGTCTCCTGGCATAAAATGAAATATGCATTGGCAGGCTGGGAAAGCTGGTCACGTAGAGGACAGGAAAGAGCATTCCCTGTCATGCAAAAAGGTGACAAACGTATATTCATTTCTGGAAATATTGCATCGCCTGCTCTTAGTGGCTGGATGGCTGGTGCTATTGAAGGAGCATGGTCTACTATGGAAGTGATTGACAAGCGCGTTGCACAACAAGCATAAATACTGCTAACTAGAGGACATAATATAGTCACAAACATTTAAAATAATTAAATAACAGTGGCAATTTAACGAGAAAAATAGTGGGTTTAAAATGAAAAATTATTTTAAAATATTTATTGCCTTAATGGGATCCTTAATTTTCCTATCAACAGCATCGGCGCAGGATTTTTCAGAAGATGGGGCGCAAATTTTTACTGATTATTGCGAAGCTTGCCATCAGCCCGGTGGGGTAGGTTTTGAAGACGTATACCCTGCCCTCAAAGGCAATACATTTGTTCAGGGAGATAAAGAAGAAGTTATTTACCTTCTTTTGGAAGGTAGAGCCGGAATGCCGACTTTTATCGGCGATCTTGAACCGGAACAAATTACCACAATCATTAACTACATTCGTAACAGTTGGGGCAATAAAGCAGAAGAAGTCACACAGGACGAAGTGGATAATGCAATTGAAATGGTATCAGAGGAAGATGATGGATTTGGTCCTGGCAACTAACTTGACAATCCACATTTTTCGAATGATACCGGAAATTATTGCGAAATAAAAAGAATCCTATAAATTACTATTTGACGGCATTCGCAGAATGCTGAATTGAATTCCAAGGGAGAAAATAATGTCAAAACTAATCAAAATCATCGCTGCCGCAGCTTTAAGTGGTGCTACAATTTTTGCCGCTTTTTCAGCAAACGCTCAGGATGCTGTCAAGCGCAATGATGAAGGCCGCTTCTTTTATTCAACTATTGAAGTACCTGCTGGCGCTGAAACACTTTATGTAAGTGGTAAGGGCCCAAGAGCAGTGAACCCTGATGCACCACGTGAACAACAAACTTATGGTGACACAGAAACACAGGCTCGCAGCACATTCAACAGCATTAAAGAAGCCGTTGAAAAAGCTGGTTGGAGCATGGGTGATATTGTTATGGTTCGTGTATATCTGGTTGCCGACCCAAAAATGGGCAAAATGGATTTTGCCGGTTTCAACAAAGCTTTCGCAGAATTTTTTGGCACTGATGATCAACCAAACAAACCGGTTCGTGCCGTGGTAGAGGTTGCCGGGTTAGCAGTTCCTGCCTGGAATATCGAAGTTGATGTTCGTGCGCAAAGAATGCCTAAATAATATAGGATACTGATTTAAAAATCACATTTGCAATGAAAAGGCGCTGATTAATTTCAGCGCCTTATTTATTTGATTAATCATTCTGACTTATTTGTCCATTGGAAAAATTCAACCGTATACCCGCCCGGATCACGGATCAGAAAGGCTCGGATTGGTGCCGTATCGCTATCATAGGGTTCATGTTCAACTTTGATGTTTTTGGCATTTAAAATTGCGCTGTACCAGTCATCAATTGATTTCGAGACAATACTGACCATTACGGCACTGTCCTTAATGGGTTTATGGAACCCGCCGTCGCTTTCCTTGACAACGCCGATAAAAGCACTTTCGGTCAGAGCAAAAATTTTCACCCAATCATCATCCAATGTTGCTTTAAGTTTAAGATCGCCACCATAAAACTGCACCGCTTTATCCCAGTCATCAGCACTGTAATAAAGCATGGTGACCTGCTCATCAATTTTTGGAAGATCCATAGTTCCTTTTAAGCTCCTGTCTGTTTGCCCTTTATCCATCTGAACGGGAAGCGGGGTACATTTTAAGTCATTTTTATTTTCGCCCGTTGTATGAAAATCAAGAAATGAAGTTGAGGCATAAGTGGCAATGGTCGGTACATTGCCGACATAATTTGTATTCATCACAGCATGTTCGACGGATACCTGAAAAACTTCCCCGGGTGAGAGCAGGCTTTTATCAATGGTGACATCCTTATCAACATATGTTAAATGCTCTCCCCCGCCAAACGGCACGCCGCTGTGAAATATTTTTTCGCCCTTACAATTACCGACCACGGCAAAGATCAGATCATCGACAAAACCGTTTTCATCTGCCCCACCCTCGCTAAACGGGGTCCAGGAAATCTTCAGATCCTGATCAGGATCCACAATATCGGCGGAAACAACAGTGCCGTTCTGCGATAATGTGATGACGGGGGATTTTGGAATGCGGGTTTTGCCGTCATCCTTATTGGACAGAATGACGGGAATATGAAGAACCCGACCATCGGATTCCGTATATTGATACATATATTCACCGTTGGGATAAAGCGCGTTCAGATCCGCTTCGGTGCCATAACGGCCGCCATGGGTTTCAAGGACAACAGGATGATCAGCAAATGTCATGGTGCCGATGGCGGGGTTGCTTAATGTTCCGTTCGTGATATGGCCGCCGGATTTGACAAAGATTTCGGCGAAGAAATGATAGTTGAGCATGGCTTGCATGCCGGAGGGGTCCTGGCGGTAATTGGCGGTTTTGCCAACCACGAGAAATTGTGTATCTTTACTTTCAATCTCCGGTTGTTCAGCACAGGCCGAAACCAGAAACGCAAAAAAGCAGAGAGGCGCCGCCCACCATTTATTTATCATCCATAAGTCCCATAATTTTGTTTTCTAATGACGGCTAAAACCATATAGTAAAATATTCAATTTCCCAAAAGTTTTTTGCGGGCTAAACGACATAACAAGATAAGACAAAGAAAATGGCAAAAACAAGCAAGGAGTTGGTGGACCACGCCAACAAACATATTGAAACCATCAGCGTGGAGGCGGCAAAACTGGCGCTTGATGACCCGAAGGTGACCTTTGTCGACCTGCGCGATATCCGGGAAATCGGCGCGGAGGGGATGATCCCCGGCGCGTTTCATATGCCGCGCGGCATGACCGAATTCTGGGTTGACCCGAATAGCCCCTATTATAAAAAGATATTTGAGAGCGATCATAAATTTGTCTTTTACTGTAACAAGGGATGGCGCAGCGCGCTGGCCACCCACGCGGCGCAGGATGTGGGGCTTAAAAATGTCTGCCATATCGAGGGCGGCTTTACCAAATGGGCGGCCGAAAAGGGCCAAATCACGGAAAAACCATCCGGCAAATCCCCGGCGGAGAAGGAAGGGATTTACGCGCTGCTGCCCTTTGTCGTGAACCCTAAAATATTGCCCGGTTTGAAAATGGCAAAGTGCGGATCGGCGACCGACGTCAGTACCCGTTTAAAAAAGACTATGTCACCTGCGAAAGCGTTGATGAAGTGGCGCAGGCGATAAAGGATATGGTGACCCAAGGAAGCGGCCCATGGATGGCGGCGGTCAATGCGATGAGGATTGTCGCCAATGATGGGCCGGCGGCGTTAAAGGCGGCGCGCGACACGCTGGTCGCCACCCGCCCGACCAACACGGCGATGAGCCTCCGCCTTGATGAGGTGCTGGAGGCGGCCGACTTAGCCGAAGCCCAGGGCACAAGCGTGGACGACGCCATCAAAAACCGGATCGAGGCGATAAAAAATACAATTTATGATAATTATGCGCTGCGGGCGCGGGCCATGGCCGACCTGATCGAGGATGGGGATGGGATCCTGACCATGTGTTTTGGCGAAGCGGGGTTTTTGCTTTCCCTCGCCCTTGCGGCGCGGGACGGCAAGAAGCTGACCTGTTACGCGCCGGAGACGAGACCATACCTTCAGGGCGCGAAGCTCACCGCCCCGTCCATTCATGAGTTAGGAATTGATGTCAACCTGATCACCGACAATATGCCCGCCCATATCATGAGCGAGGGCAATATCCAGAAATATATCACCGCCGCCGACCTGATCACCGTTGACGGGCATGTGTGCAATAAAATCGGCACCTACCAAAACGCGATCAGCGCCCACGCCCATGATATCCCCTATTTCGCGTTTGCCTGGGGGCGGGACGATAATAAAAAAACCGCATCTGACATCGTGATTGAGGAACGCGACCCCGCCGAAATAAGACAGGCGCTGGGCCAGCCCACCACCATTGACGTGATCGGCGCCCGCTACCCGACATTCGATATCACCCCGCCCAAATATGTGGCCGGCGTGGTCACGGTCCTCGGGGTTCTAAGCCCCTATACGCTTAAGAATTATAAAACATGGTAAAAAGAAAAAAAGAGAAAATAAAAAAGGAAGAGACCCCATGACAGTGGCAATAATCGGCGGCACCGGAATTTATAACCTTCCCGGGATTGAGGTGGAGGAAAAACATATCCGCAATATTTATGGCGAGGCCATGGTCTATTTAGGCAAGGGCGAATATAAGGATGTGGTGTTCCTGACCCGGCACGGGGTCAAGCATACAACCCCGCCCCATAAAGTGAATTACCGCGCCAATATCCGCGCGCTTAAGGATCTTGGCGTCAGCAGGATTATGGCGACATATGCGGTCGGCGCCATCAGCCGCGGCTATCCGGTGCTGGAGCTTGCGGTTTTACGCGATTTTCTTGATTTTACATCGGGGCGCGCGTTCAGCTTTTTTGATGAAATCGAGCGCGGCATCGGCCACGTGGAAATGAGCAAGCCATTCTGCCCCACCTTAAGCGCCAAAACAATTGAACTGGCCCTCCGGCACGGCATCAATGTTCATGACGGGGCGACATACGTGGCGACCAACGGCCCGCGCTTTGAAAGCCCGGCGGAAATTAAAATGTATCAGATGCTCGGCGGAGATGTGGTCGGTATGACCGCCTGCCCGGAAGTGTATCTGGCCGGGGAACTGGGGATGAGCTTCGGTGCTGTCGCGCTGCCCATAAACCTTGCCGCGGGGCTAGAGGAAAATATCACCATCCATGAAGGCAATATTGACGAGGTCCGCGCCAAAATGATCGCCCTCATGCTTGATGTGCTGAAGGAAACCACGGACGAGGAATGCCAGGTCCCGATTTTGTTATGAACCGATTTGTTATAAACCGGTTTTATTATAAATTTAAAATAACAGTGTTATGTCAGATGCTTAAGGATAAAAATAAATGAAAGACAAAGTAAAGCCCGAACACGGCATGGGCACCGTGGTCAACCATGTGGGCGAAGGATCACACGATAAACATTCGCATGTCATGCCCATATACCAGACATCAACATTCGGCTTTGAAAATGTTGACGAAGGGGCCGATATCTTCGCCGGCCGGAAAAAGGGATATGCCTACACCCGCACCCACAACCCGAATATGGACCATCTGGCCAACAAAATCGCCTATATGGAGGGGATCGACCTGATCCGTGCCAACCCGGATAAGGCGCCAAATGAACTTGTCATGGGCAAGGTCACATCATCGGGCATGGGCGCGACATCGGCGGCAGTGCTGGCGCGGATCGGCGCCGGGGACAAGGCGATTGTGCAAATGGGCCTTTACGGCAACACATTCAAATTTTTTAATGAACTGGCCCCGCGCCTTGGCATTACCGTGATCTGGCAACAGGCGACCGACCCGGACAGCATGGATGCGGTGATCGCCGCCAATCCGGACGCGAAACTGGTGTTTGTGGAAACACCGTCAACCCGAACCTTGAGGTTATTGACCTGAACAGGTTGGTGAAAGCGGCGCACCAACACGACATGTGGGTGATGGTCGATAACACCTTTGCCACACCCTATCATCAACGGCCGCTGACCCTTGGCTGTGATGTGGTGGTCCACAGCACATCAAAATATATCAGCGGCCATGGTCAGGTGATCGGCGGCGCCATCGTCAGCACCCATCTGGATTATATGCACCCGGGCGGTAAAGGCGTCGGGCTCACTTATAAAATGCTGGGGGTCGCCCCCAGCCCCAAGGACACCTGGCTGATTAATAACGGCCTTAAAACATTTGAAATTCGTATGCAGCGCCATGCCAAAAACGCGCAGGCTATTGCCGAATGGCTGGAACGTGAGCCGAAAGTGAAACATGTTTATTATCCGGGGCTAAAAAATAACCCTTATCATGCGCTTGCGACAAAACAGATGATGAACGGATACGGCGGCATGCTGAGCTTTGAATTGATCGACGGGGAACAGGGCGGTGCTGAAAATGGCAAGGCCTTCGCCAATGCAGTCACCATCCCGACCCTTGCCGTGTCGCTCGGCAATGTCGATAGCCTGATCCAGCATCCGGCGAGCATGACCCACGCCGCCACCCCGAAGGAAGACCGCGAAAAAGCCGGCATCACCGACAGCATCATCCGCCTGTCGGTCGGCATTGAAAATGTCGAGGATTTAATCACTGATCTTGAAAATGCGATGAAAATGGTGGGGTAGGAGGAAAATAATCTTTTAAAAATCAAAATCGCTATAGATTCATATAACAATGATTAAGTCAGACTTGCTTATCTGTTAAAGTAGTCTCAAAGAAATAAAAAATGTTTGGCGAGAAAAATAATAGGATTCTTAAATGATAACTAAATTGAAAGACCTAACTTTTTAAAAAAAGCTTCATTTCGTAATTCGGCATTCCTTATTACCTGATCATATGGAATAAATTCAAAATAAGCATTTAAATCTTTAAAAAACCCATACCGGCCATATCCCTCTATAGTACTTTGTGTTATTCCTGAAGCATTCAGCAAGTTGTCTAACTGTGGAGATGACTCAGCTATTAAGAAACAAATAAATGGGGTTCTTTCTGTAATATCCGCAATTTTATTTCCATCTACATCATAACAACTCCTTTTTCTCAAAGTTATAATGTACTTTCTAATTTGCATAATTGGATTATCCCCTACAGCACCAGAATACTTAATTTTCCCAGGGGCTTTAAACTCTACTATCGTAACTGAATCGTTTGTATTTTTTCTTCTAAAAAGAAGTGGGTATTTATAAATAAAAAGATCGGGTTCGCCGGTGTCGCTATATGCTTTTATTTCACCAAGCTCTTCACGATGATTTAATTCTTCCTCTGTTGGCGTAGATGTATCGCTTGAAAAACTACTTATAGGCCTATCAGATGCTACAAACGAGTAGTAAGCTAATCTATCATCAATCAACCACAAATTATGGTCATCATAGTCAATCACATCGTTTGTGACCCCTAAAGGACATATGACTTCATGTACAGATTCTTCGTAATTATGTTTACCAGAATCAAAAGCTATTTTTCTTCTCTGTTTTAATAAATTTATTACCAGTCTTCTTTCCACAACATATTGAGCTAGTGAACTTTTCTCAGTGTCACTAAGATTTTTAATAATTTTTTTAGTTTCACTTAAATATTCTTCATCTGAAAATTTATTTACATTCTCATCTAATTTTTCTATTTGTTTCGTTAGTCTTTTCTTGGCTCTATATCTCTTTACAGCAACATCTTGCACAAGCTTTGTTTCGTCCCAATTAAGAGGCATTTGTTCAATATATTTATCAACATCTTCAACTACCGATAAATACATCGGGTTTTCAGATACTACACTTTCAAACAACATTTTATTAGCTGTACGTCTCGCACTTAAGTATGGTTCCAAATACTCTTTCGATTTGTTTACAAAAATTTTATTTACTTCCTCAAAATTAATGTCACCAAAATCAAATGAAGTACGCTCGTGATTTAGCGCATCATCGAAAACTTCGCCTGAAATTAGACCGATGTATATCAAACTTCCATGATCATTATCAGACAAATGCTTCATACCTATCACTTCATCTATTGATGTAGTGATAACCGACCTCTCTGCCGCACAATAGATTATCGAATTACCAATAGGGGCTATATTCTTTGGCAATAACATATGTTCAATTATACCAATTTTATCTTCTGTTATATAAATCTCTTCGATTTTTTTGTTCCCTACAATTGACCTAAAAAATAAGTCCGAAAGATTTTCTACCTTACCTTCATCAATTAAATTAATACGCAACCGTTTAGGTTGAGCAAATATTGAAATAAAGTGAGATATCAATTTATTCTGAATATCTTTTTGTTTGATTGGTGATTTAGTGAAATATATATCAATATAATTATTCAGGTGAACAATTGTCCCCGTTTTAGCAAGATCCTTTTGAATCTCTTCCTCATAATTTTTAAAGGGCGTTTTATTAGAAAGTTGGAACGTAAAGGACCTTTGTATTTTTTTTGATCCACGAGTAAAAATAGATACGAGGCTTACATTTTTAAAAACTTTTAGCCATGATAACCTTCCAATTCCTCTACCGTTCTTATCTGCACGATACTCTGTGTCCAATTCTTGAAAACAATCAAATAGATCGTCTTCCAACCCAACCCCATTATCGGAAACTACAAAACCTATTACGGGATTAATAGCTGAAGAATTTCCATTATCTTTCTCAACTTTTCTTAATACTTCAACTTCTATTACTCCTGTATCTGCCCAATTATCTGGATACTTATGCTGAATAGCGTATAAAGCATTGCTAATTGCCTCATATACTGGCATTAGGCAGTTCTCTGCGGTGGGAGGTAAGTTAAAATTCCTAACTCTTCCAGTTAGGCTTTGTTTAATTTTTGGCTTGTATGTCATAAATAATCCCCAGACATTACCATATCCTACAACCAAAACGTTAATTAGAAAAGTTGTATAATATTATATTAAATTCTAGAATATATTGTATTAAGAATTTTATCAACATATGACTTTTTTGGTTAGTTCAACATTTCAATATAGGTTAAAAATCAGGGTGACATAATCTAAGGGGAGGTTACATGAAAAAACTGGTA
>Ga0116152_10002063_pt1 | contig 16384 bp, 13 predicted proteins | sample AD_UKC119_MetaG_FD_89894 | JGI IMG/M metagenome (GOLD analysis project Ga0116152, IMG submission 89894) | Active sludge microbial communities of municipal wastewater-treating anaerobic digesters from Hong Kong - AD_UKC119_MetaG | ecosystem: Engineered > Bioreactor > Anaerobic > Digestate... | reverse complement strand
CCATTCTTCTCCTGCTTTCCCGTCATCCTGATCCCCTCATTTCCCCACAATGACGATAAATATGACAATTCGTTATAGAGATGTGCGAAAGCATTTCAGTTCAACCCGTGTGAAAACCGGGGATGGCCTTTTCGACAACTTTTCTGACTGCCATGCCGAATTACTGGGTTATTTTTTGCTCTGATCTGGATGATGGCTCATCTCTTTTTTAAAATTTTCTGGTGTGGAGTGGGTTATTTTTAGTGCCTTCTTGCATTAATAGTAAAAAAGAAAAAAGAAAATCACTCTTTAAAAGAATTGAACACTTATAAAGGGGATAAAAAATAAAAAAACCTAAAACGAAAACCATGCGATACGCTATTACACGAATCAGAGTCCACACCATTCTCCTGGTTATTGACTTCCTTCCCCTGATCGACAACCAGATCAGCGAATTTATTTTGCAATCGCTACATGAACGCCTCTGCGCCCTGAAATGCGACCCATATTCAATTAAAATCCTACCTGATCATGTTCATATCGTCCATGAACTAAATCCTAAAATTGCCCTTTGTGATGTAGTGCAAAATATTAAAGGAGGGTCTTCACATTTCGTTCACCAACAAGAATCCTTTACCCGTCGTTTTGCCTGGAACAATGGCTCTATATGCTTTTCTCTCAGCTCTTCCGATGAGTGTAACCGCGTTATCTCCACCCTTTCCAAACAGGAAGAATATCATACGAATACATCCATAAACAATGAAATAATTGAGTTAAGACGTACTTATCCTGAACTCTTAACTATGATCCTGAAATGTAACCCCTAAATACATTCCTATGGCTGAACATAATGAAATTGGCAAAAAGGGCGAAGAAATTGCTGTGGCATATCTGAAAAAAAAAGGCTATTTCATTATTGAACAAAACTGGCGATGCGGCCATCTTGAATTAGATATTATTGCGAAAACAAATGCAATGCTTGCCATTATCGAAGTAAAAACACGCACTAGTAACGCGCTCTACGATCCGGCCATTAGTGTAAACCGACTGAAACAGAAACAACTCATCCGTGCAGCCAACCGGTACATCCAGCAACATAATATCTCAAATGAAGTGCGATTTGATATTATCAGTATTTTACTTGAAGGAAAACAACCGATAATCGAACATCTTGAAGACGCTTTTTATCCAACACTTTAACATTCTACAGCATTCTTCCCTGCGCTTTTATTATCCTCCCCTTTTCATGAGTTGTATCATTTTGTTTTGTACTTTTGCCTGAATTTTAAGCACATACTAATGGCAAAAGAACAGTTTACTCCTAATACAAATCGAAATAACCCGAAAAAAGAAGGCATGAAGCCACCTCCTAAGAATAAAAAATACACTGACAATAAGCCTTCAGAATATAAGCCAGGAAAAAGGAAAAACCCAGAAGAGGGGCTGGTTCGACTTAATAAATACATTGCAGACAGCGGAATCTGTTCCAGAAGAGAAGCCGACACGCTTATCCAAGCCGGAGTAATTTCAATCAACGGAAAAGTGATTACGGCCCTTGGAACAAAGGTTGGGCTTTCAGATGTCGTTACCATGAGTGGAGAAAACTTACGCCGTGAAAAATTAAAGTATGTTTTGCTCAACAAACCCAAAGGGTTTATCACTACGGTGAAAGATCCCAGAGAACGGAAAACTGTGATGCAGCTGGTAGAACAGGCTTGCAAGGAAAGAATTGTTCCGGTTGGTCGACTCGACCGCAATACTACAGGTTTATTATTGTTTACTAACGATGGCGATTTGGCAAAAAAGTTAACCCATCCGAAACATAAGGTGAGAAAAATTTATCTGGTAGAACTCAACAAACCACTTACAAAAAATGATTTTCTGGCTATTAGTGAAGGAATTACACTTGAAGATGGCCAAATTGCAGCTGATAAAATTGCTTTCGTTAATCCTGACAAAAAAAACACAATCGGCATCGAGATTCATAGCGGCAAAAATCATATCGTCAGGCGCATCTTTGAACATCTGGGATATGAAGTCGTTAAACTTGACCGCACGATGTTTGCCAGGCTGACAAAAAAAGAGATTCCAAGAGGAAAGTTCAGACATCTAACCGACCAGGAGGTAAAATTCCTGAAAATGCTTTAGTCTTCCGGATAGGGAATCGAAAGGCCCAGATAATGCATCAAAATCAGCATAAGTAACGAATATACAATTCCAATAAGAAACGGTGTAATGGTGGATTTAATTCTATATTTCTGGTCAGAAGGAATGTGCCGTTTCCACATAACTTCACGCAGCACTAATGCCCCGGTAAGGTTATAAAAAACAGGAAACAACACACCAATTGGAATAATGGAAACAAGGGTTAATCCCGCAACCGTATAAAAAACGGTAAATAGAATGATTGGCAACCTCCCTTGCCGGTTTACTTTTTGCGTATTATAAACCAACATCAATCCGCCAAAAAGTGTATTAAACAGCAACGTCATCCAAAAAATGGCAACTGGGCTATACAATTCAGGAAACGGGGTATCCGGGTCAATTGCATTCTCTTTTTCTTTAAGATGCTCGGCTTCTAGTGCCATGCGGAATTCTGACTCCAGACTGGATTTCAGACTGTCAATATCCTCCACTTTCATCCCTCTGGCTTCAATTTCCCACAGAGCAGCAAGTATAGCATCCTTATGATACAATGAAGCGTGTTCAACTACCTCAAGGAGTTGCTCATCACTATATCGCTTTACCGTTTTCTGATAATGCTCTGGGTTCATTACCTACATTAAAAAAACAAATTTACATTTTTTCCCATATCATGGGTTCTTTTTCCCGACATTTTGCATTAACTGTAGAAAGGTTAACACAAAACAAACTACGTACTTGTAAAAAACAAAATATGATGTGTAGAAAAAAAAAATACATTATGCTATGCCTGGTGATCGGGTATACCATCAACGCTTGCGCACAGGATACGCTGGCATTTCAGGGCTTTAGTCAGGAAATATTTAATAATTGGCAATATGTAGCCAATCCGGAACCCTATAACGTTTCTGATGATATTTGGGATACTGTAGTTGAACTTGGTGCTATCTTACCGGCTTCAGAACCTCTTTTCTGGGGTATGCAGGATTTGGATAATGCCAATGGGGGAGGCAGCTTTTTCCATGAACTCAGTTTTAACTCCCTTTCATTGGAGGGATATACGAATAACCAATTTTCATTCAACTATAACGTGGTTTCTTTTGATACAGGCGACAAAATAACGCTAACATTACTGATTAATCAATTCTACCCGCTGGAAATACCCATTTTTACAGGAGCATCCGGTGGAGCATCCACCGAGGGATGGGAAACCTACAGTTTAAACCTTCCGGATTCAGTATCCCGGATTGGTGTAACCCTACATGCAAAACAAAACGGAGGAACAGATCAGGCTGGCTTTGACAACCTAATAATTTCCGGGTTCCCGGCAGGATCCATTCCACTCAATGCTGATTTCCTGATCGATTCAAATCCCGTTTTTCATGGTGATACAGCCTGGTTCATTGACAATACCTCGGGCGGAGAGCCCCCTTATATATATGCATGGGATTTTCAGTTCGACGGAATTATCGATGATACCGTAAAAAACCCCGGTTACAAATACACTCTCCCCGGAGTTTATCCCGTAGTGCTTTATGTTGAAGATCAGGCAGGAACAACGGATACAATAATCAATACCCCCGGCATCACTGTTCTGGAGCAACCCAAGGCCTGGATAAACGAATTCCACTATGATGACAATTCAAAAGACACCAACGAGACCGTAGAAATAATCATTAAAAATGCTCCGGATTATACGCTTTCCGACTTCACCATTTCCTTATACAATGGCAGTAATGGGGCCGTATATAACTCAACTACAGTGGATTTAGGATTTCCTGGCGACACAACCTTTGATTATTATTTCTATTCGATTCCTTTCCCTTCCCTTCAAAACGGCTCACCCGATGGAATTGCAATTGACTGTGGGGGAAGACTACTGAATTTTATAAGTTATGAAGGCGATTTTGTTGGAACAAGCGGTCCGGCGGCAGGAATCCTAAGCGAAGAGGTCGGGCAACAAGAAACCAGTTCCACTCCGGTAGGGTATTCGCTTCAACTACAGGGATGTGGCACATCACAGGAACATTTTTTCTGGCAGGAGTCACAGCCAGCCTCCTTGGGCAGTTTAAATCCGGGGCAATTTTTAAACCCTCCGCTCACAACCGAATGGATGGGCGACAGTAGCAGCATGTGGTATGACAATAATAACTGGAGTACAGGCCTCCCGGGACCGGAAACCAATATCCTTATGGAAGCAGGAAAACCCTTTTATCCGGTGCTCACGCAAAAAGCGTTCAGTAATAGGATTGTACTAAAAGATGGAGCCTATCTTTTAGATTCGGCAAACCAATTGTCAGTCAACAACATTCAGGTTGAAAAGATACTAACCGGCGGCATCTATTCCGATGACCCGGAAAATGCGGTGTACCATTTTGTTAGCTCTCCCGTTGCAGAAGCCAAAGCGATTTCCGTTTTTCCGGGTGATGCCTTTGTACGTTACTATGATGAGACCCAACAACTCTGGATCAACATAAACGGAGAGGATAGGCTTACCCCGGGAAGAGGATATTCTGTATTTCTGCCTTCAGGCAACAATTTGGCCGTTTTTTCTGATAGCACCATAAATGGCAATATCACTTTTTCCGGGTTAAGTATCTCCGGAAACCTTACTGCCTACTCCGGATTTCACCTGCTCGGAAACCCGTTCCTTGCACCTATTGACTGGGATTTAGTCCAGAGAAACAATATTGCACAAACCGTTTACGTATGGTACAACGGAGATTACCTCGAGTGGAATGGTTCGGTTGGCAGCTTAACCGGGGGGATTCTTCCTGTTGCTCAGGGATTTTTCGTACAGGCCATTGCCACGGATAATCAGATCATTATAAACAAAACAGCGCAAATCGCGACCCATGCAAGCCTTTTAAAAAAACACGAAGATACTCCTTTCACTCTCGAAGTCGCTTTACATTATAACAATCTGGAAGATAATTGCTATCTGGCGTTTTATGATGCAGCCACAATTTTTTATGACCCTCAGTTTGATGCACTCAAATTATCAGGACAGAATTTCCATCCTGAAATATATTTCCAACAAAATGAAATCAACTATGCGATTAACTATACACCCTTCGATCCGGAGGCTGAGTATCCCATTGGGTTACACCTGCCGGAAGAAGGAGATTATCTGCTACAACTCAAAGGGGACGATTTTATATCCACTCACACCTTGTACCTTATTGATTTCATTACCAATACAACCTATAACACCGAAGAAATCAGGGAAATTATTTTCCATGGGCATCCAGACGACAATCCCTTTCGCTTTGCATTAATGCATTCTGAAACCGGAATCCAAGATTTGGATCGTTCGTATTTTAACACAAAAATCCTAGGAAGAACCCTTTCAATTACAGGCAACAAAGGAGATTATTTATGCATCCATACAATCGAAGGAAGATGCATTGGAACCTGGAAAATTATAACAGATAATACCACAGTAACCCAACGCCTAACCCCTGGAATATATATAATAACCTGGCGGAATGAATCTACGAAAATCCAAAAAATAATTATTCACTAACCCTTACCTACCATGAAACGTAATCACCGCATAGTACTGATTCCCATTTTATGCTTATGCTTTTCGGTATACCTTCAGGCACAGCCTGACCCATCAAAAAATGGCGATGGAAGTCAGGTGGGAGGCGAGCCCATTGGGCATAGTGCTCCGGTCGGAAACGGCACGCTAATGATGCTTGGAATGATCACCACCTACATTATTGGAAAAACGCTAAAGGCAAAAAAAGAAAAAGATAAAAGAACCCATTAACCTATAGGCTTCGAACGGCTGATAATGCCACGGGCAATACTTATCAACAGCATAGTCATCAAGATAAAAACAGATATCCGGGCGATAAAATCACCATGCTTTACATAAAAAGTAAGTGTATCATTGGCATTTATCGTTTGACGAATGGCTGTACGAACCCAATAAGGAGTGGCTTGTTCAATATCACCGCGCTGATTGATGAAGCAGGATATCCCGGTATTAGCCGAACGAGCCACGCTCCTTCGGGTTTCAATGGCACGCAAAACAGAATAGGACATGTGTTGCCGATGGCCTGGAGTATCTTTCCACCAACCGTCATTGGTCATCACAAAAATAACCTCAGCCCCGTTTTTCACAAATCCTGACATAAATTCACCAAATATCGATTCATAACAGATACTGGGGGCCACTTTTAATCCATTCGGGATATTAAAAAAAGGAATGCGTTCCGGATCAGTACCTAAACTGCCCACGGTGCCACCCAAATCCAAGGCAAGCTTTTCGATAAAGGGCAAATATTTAATCCCTGGCATGGCCTCCACCCCGGGAGTCAGTTTTGATTTATGATACAATTGAATAGAGCTATAATTATCGATATAATAAATTGTATTATAGGCATCATAAAACTGATCCGTATTGGGAATTTGTCGTGCACTGGGAGATAATGGTTCTTCTGGCCGAAATAATTTATAAGTGGCAGCTCCAATACAGATTGCTGTTTGCGGATAATTTTTCATAAAATCGACTACCGACAAAACACTATTGCTTTCCATTAATCTGTCTTCAAACACATTACGCTCCTGAATCACTGATTCCGGCAATACAATAAAATCCACCGTAGTATCGCTATTAGCACGAATCAAATCATAAACCCGATCGAGTATTTCATTAGGATGAAGCCCATATTGCTCAGAATAAGGATCGTTATTCGGCTGAACTACAAGCACCTCCACAGGATTATCTTTTTCCTTATAATGGGAATACCGGTTAAAAGAAAATATTATGGGAACCCCTATAACCATAACGGCACTTAGCAAAATTGCGACGGGATTTACCCGCAGGGTACGACGACCATAGATAAACCCTTTTAGCGCATAAAACAACAAAATATTTACAAGAAAAATCCAAAGTGATCCTCCAAATGTTCCGGTATATTCATACCACTGAATCCATTGGGGCACCATAGAAAAGGCATTGCCAAGATTCAGCCAGGGCCAGTTAAGTGCCCATGAAAGGTGCAGGTATTCAAACGCCATCCAGGCTACCGGAAAAATCCAGTATCCGCCTTTTAGGTGAAAAACATTGCTACGGATAAGATGCACCATTTGGAAAACAAAAGCCATTAGCAGGCTATTCAGTAAAATAGAAACTACTCCTCCAACTGCGGTACTGTTCCATATCCAGTAAGTAGTCAGGATATTCCATAAAAGTAACCCGGGAAACGCGAAAAAAAACGGAGCCCAGGTACTATATTTATGGTGGTTCAATGAAATATAATCTTCAATAAATAAAAACGGAAGAAAAGCCACAAACAGCAATCCAGGCCATCCGTTCATAGGCCAGGCTGCGGCAATTAATCCACCCGACAGCAAGGATAACAACAGGAGATAAAGTTTTTTCATACAATAATTTTTATATTTGCCATAGATCCATGTTGCTCAAAATTATCACCATTCTCAAAAATCCGATAAAGCAACATAGTCGTTCCAACCCACAGGATTATTCAATTGACCCGATATCCGGGTCGTCGTACAAATATTGATTAAAAGGATAACGAACCCTGTGAATGGTATTTACGTGCTGATACAATTGTTCTTTAAATGCATCGATGTTATGTTTTGTTTTTGCAGAAATAAAGACCGAAGGGCTATTAACTTTTGCAATCCAGCTATTTTTTAGTTCGCTAAGCGGAATCTGCTCGGAGGTCCACCCGCTAAGGTCATCGGAACTCCGATTAACCCAGGTGTAGGCATCGGTTTTATTAAAAACCATTATCACCGGGATTTCAGAGGCTCCAATTTCATGAAGTGTATTTTTAACCACATCGACATGGTTTTCATGGTCAGGGTGAGAAATATCCACCACATGAATCAGGAGATCCGCCTCCCGCACTTCGTCGAGGGTCGACTTGAAGCTTTCTACTAATCCATGGGGCAGTTTTCGGATAAACCCAACAGTATCGGAAAGGAGAAACGGCAAGTTTCGAATCACCATTTTTCGAACGGTAGTATCCAGGGTAGCAAAAAGTTTGTTTTCGGCAAAAACCTCCGATTTACTAAGCAGATTCATAATGGTTGACTTTCCGACATTCGTGTAGCCCACCAGCGCAACACGGACCATCTTTCCCCTATTACCACGCTGGGTAGCCATTTGCTTATCGATCTGGCTCAGTTTGATTTTTAATAACGAGATTCTGTCACGGATAATCCTGCGGTCGGTCTCGATTTCTGTTTCCCCCGGCCCACGCATTCCAATACCCCCCTGTTGCCTTTCAAGATGCGTCCACATACGGGTAAGCCGTGGCAACAGGTATTGATACTGGGCGAGTTCAACCTGCACCTTTGCATGTGCAGTTCGCGCGCGCGAAGCAAAAATATCCAGGATAAGATTGGTTCTGTCAAGCACCTTAACATTGAAAACGTGTTCAAGGTTACGCACCTGCGAAGGCGACAGTTCATCGTCAAATACTACCACGTCAATTGCCTGATCCTCCACAAAATGGTGAATCTCTTCCAGTTTTCCCGACCCCACATAGGTGCGGGGATTAGGGCTATCCAATTTCTGGATAAATATTTTCTCACACTGCCCCCCTGCTGTTTCAACCAGAAACTCCAGCTCCTTCAGGTATTCCTCTGCACGTTCCTGCGACGTCTCCCGCGTCACCAGGCCAATTAACACCGCACGTTCCAATTGTGCCTTTTGATCTTTTTCTTTCCCCATGGTTGGCAAATGTAATAAAGACTTTTTTTTCTGCAATACCCGATTTTATGAACTTCACCGCTATATTTTTCACTAAACCCCTAAAATCAATTACCCATCAAAGCTGTTGCAGGCTCCGACCTCTGGTTAGTATCCTCCGATGTTCATGCGGAATCAATGATAATAAACCCGTTTCACCCGCCGTGAGATCGTAGAGAGCATTTCATAAGGTATGGTTTTTATTTTTTCCGCCAGCTGCCTGACCGTATGTTTCTCATCAAAAATTACTACCTCGTCGCCTTCGGCACAGGGAATTCCAGTAACATCAAGCATACACATATCCATACAAATTTTCCCGATTATAGGCACACTCATATCGCGAATAAAAAGCTGCCCTATGCCATCAGAAAATGCCCGATTCAGCCCATCTGCATAGCCTACGGGCACAATAGCCACTGTCGTATCCCGCTGCGCAATAAATGCCCGGTCATACCCTACGCTTTCTCCACGCTTCAATGCTTTAATCTGCAAAATTATGGATTTAAATGAACAGACATTTTCCAGTGATTTTTGCACTTCAGGGATCATGGAGATACCGTACATACTAATTCCTAAACGAACCATATCCATTTGGTAATCAGAGAATCGAATAATTCCATCAGAATTTAAAATATGTCGGCACACCGGGTAATCCAACCCTTCAGTAATCAAACTGGCCATATTATCGAATAATGAAATCTGCTCAAGGGTAAAATCGTCATCCTTCGGATTCCCTGCAGAAGCCAGGTGACTGAAAACCGAACCTACCTTAATTTCCGGATGCTCCATTAATTTTTGTATCAAGTCAGGGATATCAGCCGGGCAAAACCCCAGCCTATGCATACCGGTATCAAGCTTAATATGAATTTTTACCGGGTTTTCGGCTGTAGCATAGCCCGTTTCCACAATGGCTGCAATAAGATAATCGTAAGAGAAAAAACTAAAAATCTCAGGTTCCAAATGATATTTGAGCAATGCATTAAAGCTTTCTCTCTCCGGATTCAACACCAAAACAGGCAAAGTAATGCCATTCTGACGCAAATCAATACCTTCGTCAGTAAATGCCACCGCCAGGTAATCGACATGATGGAACTGTAACAGGCTTGCAATTTCAACGCTTCCGCTGCCATAGGAAAAAGCTTTTACCATGGCCATTATTTTGACGTGAGGTAAAAGTTGATCCCGGTAGTATTTCAGATTATGGATCATGGCTTCCATATTCACCTCAAGAATGGTTTCATGATCTTTCTTCTGCAGGGTATGGTTAATCCGTTCGAAACCAAAAATCCGAGCTCCTTTCACGAGAATAATTTCATCCCGAAAGGATGAAAAAGAATAATCACGAAGAAAACTAACCGTGTCAGGGAAAAAAGCCGTTTCCATCTCAAAAAGTTCCGGAAAACGGCTTATGGCATTACCAACGCCAATAAGGCGATCGACACTCTTTTCCGACAAAAGACGGGATACCTCATCGTACAAATCGCGGTCTGAAACGCCACTTTGCAGGATGTCGGATAAAATCACCGTACGATTTTTATGTTGTGTATTAAGCAATAAAAAATCGAGTGCAATTTTTAGGGAATCAAGATCGAGGCTATAGCTATCGTTAATAATTGTACAATTATTAATCCCTTCTTTGAGTTCGAGCCGCATTTCAATACGCGGAAGGTTTTTCATTCTTCTGCGGATAACCTTAGGCTGATATTCAAGGCTAAGCATAGTAGCCCAGCAAAGGATAGCGTTCTCAACAGACGCCTCATCATGGAAAGGAATTTCGATATCAATATTCTGATCACGGTAACGGGCAGTGATATGGGTCAGCGGGTGTTTTTTCTCGATGGAGATGACATTTAGCTTCCCCTCACCTCTTCTGCTCCAGGTAAAAGTATCGATCTCATTATGATGCCCTGAACGAATAAATACTTCGGATATCTCAGCGTAATCCGGGGAATAGATAATCCGCTCTGCATTGCGAAAAAGTTTAAACTTTTCGCCTGCTTTTTGCACATTATTAATAAAATTCACGTCATGTGCATGACCAATATTAGTAAAGATGCCAATATCCGGACGGATCATTAGTTGAAGCTGATCCATTTCGCCGGGTTCAGAAATCCCGGCTTCAAAAATGGCCATATGATGGCTTTCGTTCATTTGCCAGATCGACAAGGCAACACCAATCTGAGAATTATAGCTTTTCGGGCTGCGCACAATGTTAAAATCGCCGGAGAGCAACTGATATAACCACTCTTTTACTACGGTTTTCCCGTTAGAGCCGGTTATGCCAATCACCGGGCACGAAAACTGATTTCTATGAGCAGCAGCCAGTAATTGTAATGCTTTTAAGGTGTTATCCACAAGGATAAAATTCGATTTATCGTACTTGTTAATTTCAAAACACGGTTTTGAAATAACAAAATTCCGAACGCCTTTTTCATAGAGGTCGGGAATATAATTATGGCCGTCGGCGGCGGTTCCCGTCAAGGCAAAAAATAATGTTTTATGCGGATTTCCCAATTTTCTGGAGTCGGTAAGGATCTCGACAATAGAGGAATGGTCTTTCCTTGAAGAAAAAAGCTGACCCCGCATCAGGTCAGCAACTTTAGTAATGGAATATTTTTGAGCCATAAACACAAAGGATCAGGTAAAAATCATTCATTAGCAAAAATCCGCACCGGGGGATCCTGATTATCCTGACTATAAGCATAGCGGTTTTCAACAATTTTTGCGGCAAGGTACAACGCATAGCGCGAAGCATCGGGGTTATAATCGCCGGCACCGGCAACTTCCAGGCCTGAATCGTGTGCAGGCTGAACCACAATCCCTGGTAAATCTGTATACAATAAAACTCCGTCGTTATTGGAAAGCGTCCGGAAAGGCAGGATACCCTGATCATGATACAGCGCCAGAATACCATCAAATTTTTTATAGGCGCCTGATTCAAAAAATCGTTCAGCCGAATACGGGCCATAAACCTGAATACCGTTATGCATGCATTTTTCAATCGCCGGGACAATAATTTCTGTTTCTTCCGCTCCGGCAAGGCTCTCCTTTTCGCAATGAGGATTCAGCCCCAACACAGCAATAGTGGGCGAGGGAATAGCGAAATCAATGGACAATACATTCTTCATCTGCCCGATTCGTTGAATCAATAATTCGGTCGATAAAGTGGCACATATCTGGTTAAAAGGAATAGGTCCCGTTACAAAACCAATTTTAAACTGCTCATCAACCATCATAGTCATGATTTCTTCCGTCTGAAAAGAGGCTGCAAGGTATTTATCCATACCGGAGAAGGAGGATCCAGCCATGTTAAACATGGCATTCTCCACGGGCAACATCACAATCGCATCGATATAATTATGCAATAAATCACTGATTGCCTGATCGATAGCCAACAGGCCGTTTTTTGAAGCCTCTTCGGTCAGCCGGCCCATCTCTATGCGAATTTCATTTTCAGTAATATTGATAATATTCGCTCGCTGCGCGTTGGCATATTCCGGCCTTTTAATCAAATTAAAACTAAAATCCTCCCGGTTTAATACTTTCCGGTGGTATGAGGCCACTTTTGAAGAACCATACACCACCGGTGTAAAAAAATCAAAAATTCGGATATCGGTAAAATTCTTAATTAACAGCTCATAGGAAGTTCCGTTAATATTGCCATGGGTGATACCGATAACAGGTTTCTCAGCTTTTCGATGATAGGGTTGTTGACTTTCCATAAAAATCCGGTTTGTGCTTAACAAAGTTAATAAATTTAATCATAGTGGCCCTGTACAACTGAAAAACTGTAAGCAGAAGCTATAATATAATGATAATAAGCATATTAGACTTCTACTGCTCAAAACAAAACGTCCTTTGTCATCGTTCTTCAATTCAAGCGAAGTATTCCTAAAGATAGGATAAAAAGTAGTTAAACAGGAGCCGAACGCCGACCCCAGTGGCTCCCAGACCACGGTAATTATAGCGTGAAGTCGTAAATGCCGTACCTGCAATATCAATATGAATATACGGGTAATCGGTAAAATATTGAAGAAATTTCCCTGCGGTAATTGCACCGCCTTCTGTTCCGGTGGAGATATTCCGGATATCAGCAATCTCTGATTTCAGCAATTCCTGATAATCATTCCAAAGCGGAAATTCCACAATTCGCTCACATACATAATCACCGGCACATTTCAGCCGGGCAAAATCATCTTCAGCGCCGCAATGCATAGCTACAGAAGCATATTTTCCAATTGCCCGCGCCGCAGCTCCGGTTAAGGTGGCCAGATCAATCACTATTTTGGGTTGATATTTTTTAGCATAAGCCAGTGCATCAGCGAGAATCAGGCGTCCCTCCGCATCGGTATTCAATACCTCCACCGTGGTGCCATTATATAGGGTCAAAACATCCCCACTCACAACAGCGTTACCATCCACACGGTTGTCGGTTGCCGGGATAAGCGCAATAATATGGAGCGGCAACCGAGCCAGAGCTGCGGCATAGATAGCGCTACCTGCTGCTGCGGCTCCAGCCATATCCGACTTCATATCATCCATATAGGAGCCAGTCTTAATATTCATACCTCCCGTATCGTAAACGACACCTTTTCCCACAATGACAACAGGTTTTTCATTTACGGCATTTTCCGGATTCCATTCAAGAATGATAAAAGCGGGGTCATCGATGCTTCCTTTATTCACGCCCAAAAGCCCCCCCATACGTAAAGCTTCGATTTTCTTTTTCCCGAACACCTCGGCCTGCATTCCGGCCTCAGCAGCCATTTGTCGAAAGGATTCGGCCAGGGCCGGAGTATTAAGTAAAATAACAGGTTCATTCACCAAATCACGGGCCTTCATTACGCCCTTCATCAGCACATGAAATCGTTCCATGGCTTGAGCAGAAATCAGCGTACTTAAAATCCGGATTTCACCGATTGTTTTTACCTCATTTTTCTCTTTAACCTTATAGTTGGCAAAAGTGTAACTTCCGAGCACAAGCCCTTCAGTAACGGCAAGTGTCATCTTCTCCCCTGCGGCAACATCAATTACCGTAAGGTTACGATTCCGTTCATTTTTCAGCATACCCCAAAGATCATCCCCCAGCTTCCGACCTGCCTCCAGACCTTCTGCATCGTCCTTTTCAGGAAGAACCATCACAAATTCAAGGTACGACAAACGATAAAAGACTACGAGATTCCTCTTATCTTCAATTTTCTCCCGAATATATTCTTTCTCGGATGGGAGAAAGGGATCAATGGGCAAATCCTCGATCCTTCGAACCAGAAATACCCGGTTACCTTCCGGGTTTCCTTCTTTTTCATGAAACAGTTTCATACTTTATTATTTAAATGCAATTGTTTAAAAATGGTTGCGGTAGCACCCTTTTGCTGTTCGATATACGCCTTACTTGCCTGGCAGGCCGCATTATATTTTAACGCATTAAAAAACATTTCATTAAGAATTTGAAGCAGTTGATTTTTATCCTCTACCTGAAATCCACCCCCTGCCATGCGTAGTCCCTGTGCTTCTAAAAACTTTCGGTTTTCAGGGCCAAATATCACCGGAATACCATAGGCAGCCGGTTCAAGAATATTATGAATCCCTTTTCCAAACCCCCCCCCCACATAGGCTACCCGGGCACAACGATAAACTGCCGAAAGAATCCCAATACGGTCGACAATCAATACTCGGGCATGGCTATGCAATTCAGGGTTGTAGGCAGACAATCTGACGGAAATACCGGGAAATTGCCGCATAACCTGCTCAATATGTGCAGATTCAACTTCATGAGGAACGATAATCAGTTTAATATTTTCGGTCAGCCTGTTCCATACCGTCGCGAGAAGAGCCTCGTCAACCGGCCAGGTGCTTCCGGCGACCAACACCTTGGCACTCCGGGAAAAAGACGAGACAAGGTCCGGTGGGGTACTCCTGCTTTGAATTTCTGCCACCCGGTCGAAGCGTGTATCACCACTTATCATTACATTAGTAATTCGAATCCGGTTAAGTAGCCGGGAGGATTCTGTATTCTGAACAAAAAAATAATTCACCTTACGCAATTGTTTTCTAAACCAGAAGCCGTACCATTTAAAAAAATGCTGTGATTTACGAAATACACCGCTGATCACATACACCGGCACATTATTTCGGGTTAGCACATCCAGATAATTATACCAGTATTCATATTTAACCAGAAAAAGAACATCCGGTTTCACGATCGAATAAAAACGAAAGGCATTGATACGGGTATCTGCCGGGAGATAAAAAACATAATCAGCACCGGGATAATTTTTTCGGATTTCATAACCAGAAGGCGAAAAGAAAGTAATCAGGAGTTTATAATCAGGGAAATGTGTTTTAAATGCGTCAATAATAGGGCGTCCTTGTTCAAATTCTCCCAAAGAGGCACAATGAAACCAGGCCAGTTTGTCATGTTCATTCCGTAATTCCCCGGAGAGGGATTGAAAAATATTTTTTCGTCCTTTCACCCAACCTCTGGCCTTAGGATTAAACAGCGAAGCAAGAATAATCAGAGATCGGTACAACCGTATGGCTATTTCATAAATCAAGCGCATATTGTTTAATAATAGTAATAGGATGAAACCGAACGCTGATAGAAAGGAAGCATCCACCCTACTTTCACACCGATATAAAAGTCGTTGCGTAGCATAGCCGGCTCAGGCCCCATAAGGTCGAACTGATAACCCCTCAAGGGCACCGTGAGAGCGTGACTAAAATCAAGTCCTCCATAAAGGTTGAAAATATTCTGTTCGTCAATAAACTGATACCCGAGAAAAAGGTTATAAACAAAACCTCCGGCCTTACGGTCGTATCCTTTGGCATATTCATCGTACACCTGAGGGGCTGCATTCATAGCCACTTCGGTCCGGATATGATGGCTCAGATAGCCGGCACCTGCTGAAGCAAGAATTCCACTGTTTGGATTTTTTCCGGTACCAGGAATAATCTTCCCCAAAGAACCCATCACCGAGAAACCACGTTCGTAGGTATCCATAAATGCCGCTCCCCCGGTAGCATCAATGATAAAACCTTGTGAAGTCTGAATCTGGCTAAAAAGATCATCAGCAATTTTCACCTTCCCTCCAAAAAAATAGGAGCAGGAAACGCCGGCCATCAGGTTACGGGCCGTTTTAAAATGGTACGAGGCGCCAATGGAGGAACATGCCCCAAAGCGGTCGGCCAAATCGCCGGCAGGAAAGGAAAATCCATAATCAATACGAAAGAGATGCACCTTAATCGCACTATCAGAAATCTGAGCAATAGCACTCAGCCTGATCAAAACAAACAAGATTATAAAAAAGAGAGGCAGCCGTTTCTTCATAAACTGAATTATTGATGCAAAGGTACACAAAAATGCAAGTATGCCATGGGGCATTTCCATTCAATAAACGCATATAACCCGGGAACATTGCCTATCTCTGCAAACATAATTACCTTTACGCGATTTTAATGGATTTTTTCATTCAAAAGGCCATAAAAAGAAAAATAAACCGTTGTTTGAAATAAGAAATAGCAAGTATACAT
>Ga0116152_10002060_pt1 | contig 16411 bp, 9 predicted proteins | sample AD_UKC119_MetaG_FD_89894 | JGI IMG/M metagenome (GOLD analysis project Ga0116152, IMG submission 89894) | Active sludge microbial communities of municipal wastewater-treating anaerobic digesters from Hong Kong - AD_UKC119_MetaG | ecosystem: Engineered > Bioreactor > Anaerobic > Digestate... | reverse complement strand
TGCAAACCGACCTTCCAGAGTCCTCAATGCAATGGAGAACCTGGAAGAGTCGGATGCTGTGGCCTCTCACCAACTATTCCATGTTTTTCGATTCCCTTCAAACTATGGAATGTTGGATTGATCCCCATTGTTTTGAGACATCCTTTCACAACAGAAATATTTGTATTTTTGTTTCTCATCTCCGCCATGCTTCAATCGCTTCACATACAGAACTACGCACTAATACGTCAGCTTGATGTCGATTTCGCATCGGGGTTTACGGTCATTACCGGAGAAACCGGCGCCGGAAAATCCATTCTGCTCGGAGCGATTGGTCTGCTTATTGGAAACCGTGCCGATCATGGCGTATTACTCAACGAACAGCAGAAATGCATCATTGAAGGACAATTTGCACTTGAAAAAAATGCATTTGAAAATTTCTTTTCAGACAATGAAATTGATTTTGAAGGAGAACTGATCATCCGCCGCGAAATAAGTCCCGGTGGAAAATCGCGCGCCTTTGTCAATGACACTCCTGTGCAGCTTTCGATGCTGAAAGATCTCGGTGATCAGATCATGAACATTCATTCGCAGCACGAAACACTGCTGATTGCCGGCAATCGTTTTCAAATGCAGACACTCGATTCGTACTGTGGCAACAACGCGCTGCTGGCCGAATACGGAGAATATTTCAAAAAATACAGCGATTGCCAGCATCGTATCAATGAGCTGAAAGAACAGATTGCACGACGCCTTTCGGATGCCGATTATTTTGGTTTTCTTTTCAAAGAGCTTGTCCAGGCCTCGCTTTCAGCAGAAGAATTTGCATCGTTGGAGCAGGAACAAATCATGCTGATGAATGCCGAAAAAATCGGTGAAGGACTTTTCGCCTCGTTGCAGATTTTATCTGAAAGCGATGATAACGTACAAATCACACTGCGCCGTGTTGAGCAATATTTAAAAAACGCATCGCAGTATTTGCCCGAGCTGACTGAATTGTCAGAACGCATCAATCAGTCGCTGATCGAAATTTCGGATATTGCCGACACGCTGAACCGCATGAGCGATAAAGCGGAAATCAATCCTGCGCGACTTGAAAAAGTGAATGAACGTGTGGATGAATACAACCGGCTGATGCATAAACACAAGGTTTCAGACATTGAGCAATTGCTCGCCATCAAGGATGAAATCGAAGCAAAGCTGGAGGACAATTCAAACCTTGAACTGAAGCTGGAATCCGAGGAAAAAATGCTGACAGAACTGGACAAGGAGTTGAAGAAAATTTCTGCCGATCTTGATAAAAAACGCAGAAAAGCCGCTCCCGCTTTCCGCGACGCCATACTTGAAATTCTGAATAATCTCGGCATGCCGAACGCCTTGTTTGAAGCGGCACTTGAGAATACCGACTCATACAAACCAGATGGCACAAACAGCATTCGTTTTATGTTTACAGCGAATAAAGGAGAGAAGCTACAGGAACTTGGCGCTGTGGTATCCGGCGGTGAAATGTCGCGCGTGATGCTCGCCATCAAATCGATGACAGCACAACGCAACATGCTTCCCACCATCATTTTTGACGAAATTGACAGCGGCGTTTCAGGACTGATTGCCGCCAAGATGGGAAACATATTAAAAAAACTTTCCGAAAACCATCAGGTGATTGCGATCACACATCTGCCACAGATTGCGGCACGCGGCGAAGATCACATTCATGTTGAAAAAAATGATGCCGGCGAAAAAATGCAGACAATACTTTGCAAGCTTGATTCAGACGCAAGAGTAGAGGTGATTGCCCGTATGATCTCCGATGAAAAAATGAGCGACTCTGCGCTGGAAATGGCGCGGCAACTGCTTTCCAATTAACAACTCAAAAACAAAAATCATATGCCTTCAAAAAAATACTTTCTCGACACCGACAAAAAAGAGATGCTGGATTTATCTTGGAAAGCAGGATTCCATACTGTTACGGTATCATATAATGGCATTTTGCTTTCAACCATGAACCGCGAAGAAGCATCAACGGGAAAAGCAGTAGAGCTGCCCGATGGCCGGATTGTTGATATCAAGCTGGAAAGTGGATTTTTCGCTGCATTGACAGCAAAGATCAACGGCCGTCATATCCCGGGAACACAAGGTGATCCGAAATATCAACTGAAACAGGTTTTTTATCTGATGATTATTCTTGGCATACTCAACATCATCATCGGGTTGATTTTTGCCGTAACAGATGTCCATATCGACGGACTGGAAAGCATCGGCTATATTAATGTAGCCATCGGACTTGTATATATTGCCCTTGGATATGCTGTAATGCAAGGCAGCATGATTGCGCTGGTTCTGATAACACTCATTCTGTTTGGCGATCTTATTCTGGCCGCCATGTATTCGGCTCAGTCGGGCATGACCGCTGGAATTATCATGAAAGTATTTTTCGTGATTTTTGTTGTGCGCGGATTCAAATACATGAAAGAATTCAGAGCGGAGAGACATGTGCAAAGTTGAAACTTTGCATAGCTGGATCGCTGATTGAAACTTTGCACAGGAAAACAAAAAAGGGCTGCAAACATTTGCAGCCCTTTTTTGTTGCGGTTTTCCGAAGATCAATACACGATGATATTTTGTTCTTTCGGAAATTTCACGGAGTATTTGATGGTGAGTTTTTTCGTTTCACCCGGCTTTAGTTTCAGATTCCACGACACTTTCCCAGTGTTTTCGTCAACAATGCCTCCACTGAATTCAATTTTTTCGATTTCAATCTCTTTATTGGTTGTAATCGGGAACTGGTCATCGATTACGATATCAATTTCCTTACTTTTATTGTTGCGAACAGTAATCTCCCAGCCCTTGGTGACCTTGCGTGAGGTGCCGATAAATTTATCACTGGTGTAATCTTTAACCATTTCACGTTTTATTGAAATTGATTTATCGCGACCCAGCGAGACCTCAAGTGTATCGAGCGCTGTAAGCGGATTTACATAAGACTTTCCAACATAGGTTTCCTGAAAAAACACATTGGATTCGCCCGGCAACAGATTGTATTTTTCCCAGCCGGTTACACGCGCCAGAAGGAATGCATCATTATCAAGTTTCGGCGCAGCATAATACTGATACAATGCAGCCAACTCATATTCCTTCACCTGAACAATACGCGCTTTGCCATTTGTTTCAACACTATAAGGAAGATCAATAGCATATTCAAAATTAATTGGATACTCCGTTACCGATGTGTAAGCCACAGCACTTTCGAAGTTTTTATCTTCATCATATTCCTCTTTTGAAACTTCGGCTTTTGAATCAGCAACAGACATAGGAACAGCCGCGCGATTATTTCCGCTCTGACTCCTGTAGGAGTAATTATTGAAATAAAGATACCATGGATTTAAAACCGGTTTATTGTTGCTCTGATTTGGATTGGCTGTTGACAAAGTAAGCTTCACTTTTTCCCAGTTTTCGCCGGTGCTCTGATAGATACCAGCTTTGAAAGTGAGTTTGACCGGATTTCCGAAATCAGTAGCACGAATATCATACATTGGTGCCCAGCCGGCATTCTGTACGTTGTAGCGTGTTACAAAAGTTGCATTGCCAGCTGCATTGGCAATAACCCTGACTATAATTTCGCCCGAGGGCTGATTCTGTTTTGCATTATATTCATTGAGCTGTTGCTGAACACGCGCGATATCTTTATTCAATCTGGCAAGCTTGATTCCAACTTCAAGCTGCTTTGTTTTAATATCAGTCAGACGAATTCGATAAAAGTCGGCATTGGCCTTTAATGCGGCAATATCAACGCCACTGTCATCTCCCCCAATTTCTTTATTGGCAAGAATCATGGCCTCTTCATTGTTATAAACAGTCAACATGGCATTCTGATAATTGATCTGTCCACGCAACATTTCAAGCGAATCTTCAAGCACAAGAACTTTCTTTGACTTGATCTGAGATTTCAGATAGTTGATTCTGTTTTCGACAGAAAGCACGGTAATATTCCCTTTACCCGAAACCTGAATGGTATTGGGATCGATTGTGGTGGGCAAATCCTGAATAACGATATCGTAATTACCAGTATTCAGATAAATGGTTCCTGTGCGTTCTACCTGAGCTCCGCTAAGAAAAACAGTAACATTCCGGATGCTGGTTGAAAGGACTTTTTCATCATCGGCAAGAACAAACATGGCCGATAATAACATTGTAAAAAACAAAACGGTCTTCATGGGTATAGAGTTTTAATTTTAAAAAACGGCGCACAAAAAAAAATCCTGTCGCCTGAAAAAAATGTTCAGTGCAAAGAGATGCTACAATAAGAAAAATTCACAAATTAACGAATCAATTCTATTCCTCCAAAAAGCTTGCGCTTGATTCCTTCCGTATCGCGATAAAAAATTTCGTAGGTATATGAACCCAGCGCACAGCGCTTTCCATTAAAGGTACCATCCCAGCCCTGCTCATAATCAGTGGTAATAAAAAGCATTTTCCCAAATCGGTCGAACACCATGAACGTATAAAAATTTTCATCAATTCCATGACCAATGGGCTTAAAAACCTCGTTGATTCCATCACCATCAGGAGAAAACGAGTTGGGCACATACATAGTAACAACATCCTTCACATAGATTACATCGCTGGCAGTATCCTTGCATCCATGTTCAGTAGTAATAATCAGTTCCACAACATACAGGCCGGTATCATTATACTGATGCGTGGGATAAGTATCCATCGAGAAGCCGCCATCACCAAAAGTCCATTCCGATTGATACAGACTGGTGCTTTCATTGAAGAAAAGAACCGTATTATCGGCCAATGTAGGAGCAGAAGGATAAGGACGGAATTCAGCCACTGGTTTCCGATAAACATTAATCATATTATTTACCCTCAGCGAATCAACACAGCCATAGATTGATGTTACAGCAATGAAAACATCAAACACCCCATCCTGTTCAAAAATAAGCGAAGGATTTTTATCACTGCTGAAATGATGACCCTCGTCGAGATCCCAGTAATAAGTCTGACCACTATCAGGCGTTGTTTCATAAAACTGAACAAACAATGGCTGACAGCCCTCGGTTGGTGAAGCTACAATATTAATTTCGGGCAGCGGATGCAATTCAATAAGTGTTGTACTGACCGTGGTATCGCAACCAACTGCATCGGTAATTGTTATTGTATATGTTCCGGCAGGCAGGTTAGATACAGAGGGAGCATTTACCTGAGGCGGGCTCCATGTATATGAATATGGCACTGCACCCCCACTGACAACAAGGGAAACGGATCCATCAGAACCACCCTCACAGGTTACGTCAACCTTGCTGACAATGACCTCAATGGGTGGATAAGCATCAATAATTTCTGCTGAATCGGACACAGAGCAACCATTGGCATCGAAAACAGTAACATAATACCAGCCCGATTCGAGACCTGAAACAGAATTACTGGTTGAAACGGTTGTTGTACTATCGCCTGTTGACCAGATATAAGTATAGGGAGTTGCACCGTTTTGGACAACAATTGTAAGCGTTCCTGTGCTATCGCCAAAACACAATACGTCTTCTGCATCAAACGAAACAATTTCAAGTCCCGGGCAACTGGTAGCCATGCTGAAACCGGGAAATACCGTGTCGTTAAAACCGGCCAGCTCCCAGGTGTCTTCGTACCAGGTAATCGGAATATAACCAAGAGGCCATGTGTATGAAAACAAAGGACCTATATGAATTGACAATTTGGATTCAAAAGCCCTTACCTCAGGAATGGTTACACCCGGCATACAGGCCTGCTTTAAATACTCATTACCACTTATTGTATCCGAAAACGGCACATCGATACACAAATCCGGAATATCGGCAGGAGGCACAATGGGAAACGACGGAATATTGATGGTGAACTCAAGAGCTGCAATTGAAAAATCAAAAGAGAGACTATCCCAGGTATGATTGGTAAAATCATTTGTAAGCGAATGAGACAGGTCGAAATCAATCTGATTGACATTGTGGCAGGGCCAGATATAATTAAGGTTATTACATGCCTTAAAACTGATATTGTCTGAAAATCCTGAATCGACAACCATGTTTCCGCTGGAAGGATCAGTTACGGTATATTCAACCGGAACCGAAAGAACCAAGTTATTCCACACATCCGGTTCAAAGGCAAAATCCTGCTGCATAGTGGATAGGATGGTGAACCAGGCAGAAAACAACATATAGTCAATGGTGAAACCTGCCCCAAGATCATAAGTACCACTGAGCATACCAAGAAACTGCTGAACAGCCGGCCCGGTAGGTGGCGGAATCAACCCGGCAATAGCGGATAAAAACTGAATAACATCGAGTTCCAGAGAAACCCAGGTGCAGTCACCGGCGGCATACAAATTTTGATTGCATTCATCAATAACATCGAGCCAATCGGTTGTTTCGACATAGGGAAGCGTAATGCTGCCACTCAGACCTATTCCAAAAAGATTGTTGAATGTAATCGGCAAAATGGTATCATGACAAATCTGAATAGGCGGAAAGGCCGTCGGCACAAAGCAAGGATATGTAAAAACCCCGGTTTGGGAATTAAGCTCAATGATTGGGATGGTATCAAAAGGAACATTTACATCAATAACCGGAAAAGTAGTACAGCCAAAAACACAAATAGTGGCATCGAGATCAATTCCAAATCCAAAATTGAGATACAGGCCGATAACGCCCGCTGTGGGAAAATGTGTCGTAAGATCCCAGCCAGGCCGCACATCATAGGATGATTCGATGGTTACCTCTTCGCCCGGGCAAAAAGTATCATCGTTTGGAATCTCCATTTCAACAGTTACCGGATATTCCACATCGACAGCACCTGTTGTAAAGCCCGATATAATAAAATCGGAACCAATATGAAACCATGTATCAAGATCGATTTCAGCTCCGAACTGCCCCCCCCAGTACATTAACGATATCACCTATGGTAACAGCAGTGTCATATTGTACATCAAACAAATTGATGTTCATATTGATGTTCCACGGATTTCCATTGGGTCCCCACATATTCTGATTATAAGTGGCCCAATCAATGTCGTTTGAAATCACATAGCTCTGAGCTTTTGCATTCTGCAATACAAAAAGAGAGACCAGAACCGTGAACAACAACTTTTTCATATCAATCAGAATTCAACCGTAAGTAAACATTCCTTTAAAACACTAAAAACCACAGGTTTTGCCATTACCGGATAGTTGGCGCTAACCCAGACCGTTCTTTTATGATCGCCCGTAAGAAGCATCATTCGTTCATACTCAACATCTTTATCCAGTGCTTTGATAAAAAATGAAACAATGAAAAACTCTGCTTTTTTATCATCATTGGTCAACAGAGTATAATGTTCCTTTAATGTTGCATTTTGCCGTAAAAATTCCTCTTCGGTGAGGCCGCCGGCAATCATGGAATAAATCATTCCGTCAAGAATCTGAACCTGAATGGTACTTCCGGCACCCTTATGAATAAAACCGGTTTTGTCTTTCTGAATAAAAGGCATAAAATAAGCCGGAGGAATAATACTGACACCTGTACTGTCGAAATAAAATCTTTCATTCACCTTATGGTAAGTGGTATCAATCAACATTTCAGGTGAATTGTCCTGCTGTGCCATTGAAGGAACAACAAATACACCTGAAAAAAAGAGCATCAAAAAAAACTTCAATGTAAAAATTTTAAGCATTTTCCCCCTTTGAAATTAAAATACTTTGACGCAAATATATGGAATTTGTAAAACAATGAACAGAAAATACACGATGAATTGAACTTTATTATATTTTTGCCGCAATTGAATTGCCATGAAAAAAGTTGCCATTTCCATTATTGTATTTTTTGTTGCATTGCAGGGTTTCTGTCAAAACGACTCAATAAAGCCGGATCCCGGACAATTTTTTGCCGACATCCATACCTTTTACATTTATGATGTCAATGGACAAACGAACCCCCGTAGTGCATTTGGAATCAATACGGCCATTATGGGCTACAAAAAATCCTTATCAAAAAAAATACAGGCCACCATTTTGTATGATGTAACGAGAACAACAAATTTTATTTTTCCCGACACCATTGGCATTTCATCATACTTTGAAGGAAGCAAATACACAGCATTTCTAAAAATGGCTGAAATCGGATGGCAACCCAAACCCTGGATTGAACTATATTTTGGACAATTACTGAACGAACAGTATCTTACCATACAGGATAAACACTGGGGATTGAGATATGTAAACACCACTGCACAGGAATATTTCCGATTTGGGAATCCCGCCGATTTTGGTGCAAGAATAAAATTGCGCCCATCCGAAAAACTGATCATGAGCGTTTCAATAATGAACGGAGAAGGTCCATTCCGTTATCAGGACAACGAATCATTGTTTCAATACTGCATCAATGCTGAATACAGGCCACAAGAACATTTAATTTTTAAAATATACGGCGATTATCAGCCACATGCATCCGGTTTGAACAAAGACCGCTGCGCAATAAGCGTTTTTGCCGGATATAAAAAAGGGAAATGGATGGCCGGCGCCGAATACAATCGTGTTGAAAACAATATTTTTCTGAACAATAGCGACTTGAGTGGAATGAGCATATACAGCTCATTCAAAACAGGCAAAAAGACAAGCGTTTTTGCCCGTGCCGATCATATGTTCCAATACGGCGATGTTGAAAACGAGGCCTATTTCATGTTTGGAGCTGAATACCGACCAGCTCCTGCATTCGGACTTACCCTCTCAGTAAAACGAAACACCTGGCTCAATACTTTAACACCGGGCATACAGGCAGGCATCCGGTTTTAAAAAACCAGAAAATTTATCGGCAAAAAAGCACAAATTAACTGTGAATTATGCCCATTAACGGCCATCATGCAACATTTTTCAAGTAAAACAATCTTATAATTTAAAATTATTAAGGTGATAAAACAACTTTTATTTTCAATGGCAGCAATTCTATTTGTTTTTGCTGCCTCAGCACAAACTGTCCGCATTCCTATTCAGGGCGAAACAACAAAAATGAAAATTGAGTCAAACAACGGACTTTCATTTACAGCCGTTCTGAACATCAGTGAATTTACATTAACCAAAGTTGAAACACCAGCGGGCTATTTCACCGTTGTTGATTTGCCACAGTTCACCAAAAGATTTGACGACGGACGTCCGGCTATTCCATTGTTCAGCAAACTAATCGAAACTCCAACAAGAGGGCCGGCCAGCATTAGCAATATAAGCTATGATATTGCCGAATTTGACCTTGATGATCTTGGCTTCAGCGACAAGGTGATTCCGGCACAGCCCTCATGGTCAAAAAACACAGACCCTTCTGAAATAATTTTTCATTACGATCAGGCCTTTTATGGCATCAACAGTTTTTCAAACAACCAACTGATCCGTATTGTTGAAGGCGGCGAAATGCGTGGTGTAAACATGGGAACCGTTGTCATTGATCCCATTTCCTACAATCCGGTCAGCAATAAAATAGAAATCAAATACAATATCCGCTTCACTGTCAATTTTGACCCAATCGGATATGCACAATACAACCAACGCAAAGCCAATTTCTTCAGTCCCGCACACGATGGATTTTATAAAGAATTGGCCAACTATATTGAGCCGGCAACAAAAGATATCATCACCACCTATCCAATAAAATTTGTCATTGTTGCCGACCGAATGTTTGAAACAGCATTGCAACCCTTTATTCAATGGAAAACCGAAAAAGGTTTTACAGTCATTGAAGCATACACCGATCAATCGGCCGTTGGAACCACTACCACATCCATCAAGTCGTATCTTCAGGGATTGTATGATGCCGGTACACCAACCGATCCGTCACCCACCTATGTTTTATTCGTTGGTGATGTAGCACAGATTCCGGCTTTCAACGGGGCTTCCATGAACTCGCATGTTACCGACTTGTATTATGCCTGTTATGGCGGATCAACAGATAATATTCCGGATATTTACTACGGACGCTTTTCAGCGCAGACTGTGGCTCAATTGACACCACAAATCAACAAAACCCTGATGTATGAAAAGTTCACCATGCCTTCTGCCAATTACATGGATACTGTGTTGATGATTGCAGGAGTTGATGGAACATATGCACCAACATACGGGAACGGGCAAATCAGTTACGGAACGAACAATTATTTCAACGCTGCTCACGGCATTTACTCACACACCTATTTGTATCCAGCCAGCGATGGAACATCGGTTCCATCTGAAATCATCAACATCATCGGAGATGGTGTCGGATACGCAAACTATACCGCTCATTGCAGCACTACCGGATGGGGAGACCCCTCATTTACAACAACCGGTATTGCCAGTCTGAACAATGCCAATAAATACGGACTAATCGTTGGAAACTGCTGTCAAAGCGTCAAATTCGAAGACAGCAATTGTTTTGGCGAAGCCATTCTGCGCGCTGAAAACGAAGGAGCCGTCGGATATATTGGCGCATCGGACTACAGCTACTGGGATGGAGATTATTGGTGGGGCATCGGAAATACATCGAGCATTACATCCAATCCAACCTATGCTGGGTCGGGACTCGGCGCCTATGATAAAGCATTTCATGATAATGGTGAAGCCACTTCGGAATGGTTTATCTCAAACGGACAAATGGTAGTAGGCGGTAATATTGCTGTTCAGGCATCGACCTACAGCACAACCTTTAAAAAGTATTACTGGGAAGAATATCACCTCATGGGTGATCCATCAGTCATGAATTATTTTTCAAAGCCTGATCCCCTCACCATTTCCTACGACAATCCGGCACAGGTTGGCAACACTTCGCTTGTTGTAAATACTGAAGCATACACCTATGTCGCCATTTCCCTCAACGGCGTTCTTCTCGATGCACAATATACCGGAACCAACACCTCGGTTACACTGACTTTCCCTGCATTCACTTCGGTTGATACCGCGCTGGTGGTTGCCACTAAACAAAACAAAATACCACACATCGGAGATCTCCCGATTGAAGATGTTTCGGTTACGCTCGATGCGCAGGTTCTTTCCATTCTGAAACCAACAGGATCCTATGCCTGTACCAATATTTCAGAAACTCCCCGGATTGTCATCAAAAATCGCGGCATCAACAATCTGACATCAACTACCATTAAATACAAATTAAACAACGGGACACTTCAAACCGCCAGCTGGACCGGAAATCTGGCCACCAACGAGAGTGACACCTTTGACCTGACAACCATTACCATTCCTGCCGGAACAAACACATTCCTTGCATATACCATCAATCCTAACGGCGGAACGGATATGAATATCGCCAATGATTCAGCTTCAATCACCTTCGTAGCAGAAGACCTTCCCATTGTTGCCGCTTTTACAGCATCTCCCACCGCATTCTGTTCAGCTCCTGCAAACATTACACTCGATAACACCAGCACCAATGCTTCATCGTATTTCTGGGACTTTGGCGATGGAACAACCTCAACGCTGGCTGAACCCACACACACCTATACCTCAGTAGGATTATATACTGTTTCACTCACTGCCAACGGTGGCGTATGTGGCTCAGACAGCTACGACATAACGGTCATGGTGGGCTCACAACCACCTGTCATCAATGATACCACAGCCTGTGGCGCTCAGTCATTTGTGTTAAATGCAGGCGGCAGCAATATTAACTGGTACAGCGATGCAACCGGTACAACCCAGATCGGAAGCGGAAACACATACACTACTCCGGTAATTACAAACACGCAAACATTTTATCTGAATTCAGCATCTTCATCACAATATACAGGAGGCAAACCCGATAATTCGGGTACAGGTGGATATTTTACCAACACAAATCTACACGGAATAGTTTTCAATTGCACATCACCCGTTACCCTCAAAACAGTGGTTTTATATTCCGACGATGCAAATTCCAAAACCATCACTCTGACTGATGCCAGCGATAACGTCATTGATCAGGCCACTGTTTCAGTCATCAGCGGCGAAAATACCGTTACACTGAATATTGATATTCCTGTCGGAAACGGATTAAAACTCATGGGACCGGCATCACCAAACCTTTACAGAAACGGATCAACAACAGGACCCAATCTTTATCCCTATTCAGTCGGCCCATACATTGAATTGATCGGAAGCACCGCCTCAGGTTATGAAACCCAATACTATTATTACTTCTACAACTGGGTTGTTGAAGAAAATTGCACAAGCGCGATGGAATCAGTTACATGTACCATTCTTCCCGTTCCTGTAGCCGATTTCAGTGCTACAACAACAAACACATGCGAAAATACTACGATTACGCTGACAGATGCCACAAGCGGTTCTCCCAATGCATGGATATGGTCAATCACCCCGACAACATACAGTTTTGTAGGTGGAACCAGCGCTGCCAGCCAGAATCCACAGATTCAATTTACAGCACCCGGCACATACAATGTTCAACTCACAGCAACCAACAACTGTGGGTCAGATATCGAAAGCAAAAATAATCTGATTACAGTAGCCACTCCACCGGCCCAGCCCAGTGCCATTGCCGGAAATGCCACACCATGTGCAAATACTACCGGACTCACCTACAATGTTACCAACGTTGGCGGCGTAAGCTACAACTGGACAGTACCTACAGGATGGAGCATAACATCAGGAAACGGCACAAATACCATTACGGTTGACGCCGGTGTAAATGCAGGCACAATTACCGTCACACCAAACAATGGCTGCGAAGGCACACCGCAAGCCCTGGCTGTAGCAATCAACACAGCTCCCGATCAACCATCGGCCATTAACGGTCAGATTGGTCCCTGCCAGGCGGGATCTGAAACCTATTTCGTTACAAATGTACCGGGAGTTACTTACACATGGAGCGTTCCAGCAGACTGGATTATTAATTCAGGACAAAACACCAGTTCCATTACAACAACGATTGGAACACAAAGCGGCAACATTACAGTAACACCATCAAATGCATGCGGCAACGGAACGGCTCAGATTCTGAATGTTACATCATCCCTCATGCCAAACCAGCCCTCAGCCATTTCCGGCGACAACACACCCTGTCAGACTTCGCAAACATACACCGTTTCAGCCGAAAGCGGAATTACCTACACTTGGTCTTTCCCAACAGGATGGAACATTTTATCGGGGCAAGGCAGCAACAGCATAACTGTTATTCCATCCAATACTGCTGGTGTTATTTCAGTTATTCCTTCAAACGGCTGCGGCGCTGGAACTGCTCAAACCATGAATGCCACTCCCGAAGAGATGGCTGAACAACCATCGGCGATTGCAGGAACAACAACGCCTTGCAGCTTTACAACACAAACCTATTCTGTAACCAATGTGACAGGAATTACCTATACCTGGACATTGCCCTCTGGATGGGCTGTTAACACAGGTCAGGGAACAAACAGCATAACTGTTACAACAGGAAACACCAATGGGACTATTACAGTAACACCTTCCAATGCATGCGGAAGTGGAACACCACAAACACTTGATGTTTCATCAGCCGCCTATCCACTTGTTGATCTGGGCGCTGATACGTCGATTTGCGAAGATCAGATTTTGATTCTCGATGCCGGTAATTCAGGATCAAATTATCTTTGGTCAAATGGCGCCACATCACAAACTATTACCATTGACGCCTCTTTATTAACACCCGGAAACGGTTACAATTATCAGGTAACGGTTACCAACAGCAGCGGATGTGCCAGTACTGATGCAATTTCGGTAAATATCCTCATTTGCTCGGGCATTGATGACAATTTTGAAACCGTTGCAGCAATATTTCCAAATCCGGCACAAGACAACATTACTGTTACCTGTGCAAACTCAATTCAGCGCATTGAAATTCTTGACACAAAAGGTGCTGTCGTTTACAATCAAAACTTCAGTGGAAATGTTTTGAATATAAATGTAGCTGCACTTTCCGAAGGATTATACTACATCAGGGTTACAACAGCTTCCGGCTCAGATGTATTACCTCTGACAATTGATAAATAAAACACTGGGAAATTATTTATGAAGCCCTGATTTTTTCAGGGCTTTTTTTATGAACCAAAACAAACAACATATCATTTTTGAAACTCCGCAATAACATCAGAAAAACAAATCAAAATTCTGATATTATAGTTCTTTGCACGAAACCTGACAGATATAGCCATCCGGTTAACACTGATTTACCGGATATCAACAAACGCGTCTGCAGTCATGCTGTTAACACCAATATGATTGATAAATCAGATCAATCAATTTTTGGAAGATTCCGACGGTCTCATTGAATTAACCATTCCGTACCTGACGGCACGGGCTGGCGTTCTTTTTCGTGCTACCAATATTTTGTCCCTACGGGACAATTGCAGCTTAGTCTTCTGTTCCTTGGGCTCCGCATTGCGAGAAAAATTCGCGCCGCTCTTGCAGAGCTGAAATAACGCCAAAACGATTGATTCATCGGCGCAATTATTTTCGGAAGACTCCGGAGGAGTCACATATTTGTAGTTTATGAATATACAAACCACGACTCCAGAGGAGTCGCATATAAAGAGCTGTGTTCTCTGATAATGCCTGTATATATGCGCTTATGCAGAGGTAGTGATTGTTAAGCCATTTCGAAAACATCATGCTGACTATGCTTTACCGGCATAAAGAAAGATGGTCATAAAGTCATTATTATCATACAAACTTTTCAATAATAAAAGAATTCAACTTATTTATCTCATTAATAAGAAAATATAACGGCATTTTATGATATAATCGCGATTTTTTCATCTAACTGTAGATAAATTAAATTTTTCTTTATATTTGTAACAAAATTTCCACCATGAAAAAACTTTTCCAACTCGCATTAATCATGCTATTCCCTTTCTGGGTAAATTCACAGGATTGTCCCGAATACTTTCCGCTTAAAACCGGCAACAGCTGGGAGCTGACCAACTACAACAAAAAAGACAAAATCATAGGTTCAAATTCCTATGCAGTTAAATCGGTAACAGAATCTGCAACCGGATACGAAGCCATTGTAACAACATCGGCGATCAATGAAAAAGGAGAAGTTGAGGGATCTGGCGATCTGATTATGAAATGTGAATCAGGAGTATTTTATTTAGATATGAAAAACTTTCTTGATCAATCGGCAATGGGAAACAATCCAGACATGACAGTAACAATGACCGCCAATGATCTTCAATATCCCTCAACAATGACCGAAGGCAGCAATCTGCCCGATGCCAGCATTACCTATCAGATGAGTTCCGGCGGCATGGTTGTTATGACAATGACGGTCAATATTACAGAAAGAAAAGTGATTGGCAAAGAAAGCATTACCACACCTGCCGGCACATTTGAAGTATGGAAACTGACCGCCAGATATCAGTCAAAAACGGGCTTTATTACTACAAAACTCTCTACGATTGAATATATATCAATCGGTGGTGGCATAATCAAGTCAGAATCCTTCAACGACAAAGGAGATCTGATGGGATATTCAATCCTCACAAAGCTCAGCAAACTGTAAGAAATACCGGATTTTAATATCCGCTTCAAAGCTGGCGGGGATACAATTTTTTGCATCTGAAAAGCTTTTAAATTTAAGCAGGGCGTAACTTCAAAATGACGCCCTGTTTTTTATAATTATCAGACTACGCCCTGCTGTTGAAAAACAGCTGCAGAAGCAACTTGCAATAAATGGATGGAGAGGGCATTTTGCAAAGCAAGACCACATTTCATTGATGTACTCACACCCGCTCATGAAGCGGTTTTCCGCAATACTTGCAATACACGGCATCTTTGTCATGTCCTTGACGTGTACAATAAGGACATGTTTGAGCCGTAGCAGCTTTTTCGCTTCGGATAATTTCACCGGTCATGATGCCTGTAGGAACAGCCAGGATCGCATAACCACAAATCATCAAAATACTTGCAAGAAACTGACCAGTGCTTGTAACCGGAGAAATATCGCCATACCCAACTGTAGTAACTGTTACAATACACCAATAAATACTACGTGGAATGCTATCAAAACTTGCATTGACAGGCCCTTCTATCAAATACATCACTGTGCCGAAAACACAAACAATCAACAGCACAGACATCAAAAAAATCATTATTTTGCTACTGCTGGCCCTGAAAGCGGTAAGCAAAACCCGGCCTTCGGTTAATTGTTTTGTCAACTTAAAAATCCTGAAAATACGCAAAACCCGCACCAAACGAATAATCATAAGTGAATGGGCTCCGGTAAAAATCAAACCCAGATATGTTGGCAAAACCGATAACAAATCAATTATTCCGAAAAAACTTTTTGCATATTTCATCGAATTGGCTGTACTATATAGGGTCTGCTGAAAAAGTCACCATTGTCAGATTTGAATAATCTGAGGACGGAAAAACATTTTCTGAATAACGAGATTGATTTCTCGGAGCACTTTTGTTTTTAATGCTGAAAAACTATTTAG
>Ga0116152_10002058_pt1 | contig 16414 bp, 12 predicted proteins | sample AD_UKC119_MetaG_FD_89894 | JGI IMG/M metagenome (GOLD analysis project Ga0116152, IMG submission 89894) | Active sludge microbial communities of municipal wastewater-treating anaerobic digesters from Hong Kong - AD_UKC119_MetaG | ecosystem: Engineered > Bioreactor > Anaerobic > Digestate... | reverse complement strand
CTTCACCTCGTTCTTTTCGCACTTCACAGCTATGAAAATGCAAGTGCTTCTATTCGTAAAATCCCGAAAATCGGGCATTTACCACCAGTGTGAACCATCTCACGTATTATACGAGCATATGGTTTCGATTGTCAATTTTCCCCGACAGAATCTTTACTTTCCTTGCTGTCCTTGTCTTTCTTGTCGGCAGATTTTTTCGTTGTTTTCTTTGTGCTCTTTGGCTTCTCGGGTTTGGATTGCTCCTCTTCTTTATCCGTCTTCACGGCCTTGGTTTTTCTGACCTTGGTCGGTTCTTTTGCCAAAAGGTTGGTTTTCAATGGTGCCACGATTGCTTCTGCTTTCGCTTCAATCTCCGCAGACACGGTTTGCTTATCAAAGTTGATTCGTTCTTCTTCGATGACAAGCGGACGTTTCATCATACGGTTATTAATGGCAAGAATGTACTCGCCGAGGAAGCCGATGAAAAAGATTTGAACAGAGCCTAAGATAATAACGGCCAATAGAATCGGCAGGTTACCCGCCGGGAATGAATTCCACATACAAAGCTTCAAAATGAAGTATACAAGACCGGCTACGAGGCTCAAGGCGGCACATAGTGCACCGGCGATGGTCGCGATGCGAAGACCGACCTTGGTATACGATGTTATCGAGAGCATAGCCGCATCATAGAGTCGATAGAAGTTATTAGAGCTCTTTCCGCGTTCGCGTTTCGGCTGAGCATAAGGAATGTCCTTGCGTTTCCAGCCCATCTCGGCAACAATACCGCGCAAGAACGGGGTTGGGTCATCGAGGCGACGCAGCACATCAATAAACTCCTTATCGTAAAGGCCGGAGCCTGTGAAATGTTCAATTTGTTCGACGTCAGAAAGCTTCTTGATTAGCTTATAGTAGCAGGTGCGAAGGAAACGGAGAATTTTGTTTTCGTGACTCGTCGTCTTAATTCCGATGACGATTTTATAGCCATTTTCCCACTCGCGCACGTATTTAACGATATTTTCAATCGGGTCTTGGAAATCGCAAACCATAGTAACCGTGCAATCACCTGTCGTTTGCAAAAGGCCGTAGTATGGCGAATTGAATTGTCCGAAGTTGCGGACGTTAAAGATTGTCTTGATATGTGGATTTTTATGGCAGATTTCACGAAGTAAAGTGCGTGAGCTATCTTTCGAATCGTTATCAATAAAGATGAGCTCCCAATCGTAGTTTGCCAGCTCGTTGGAAAAAAGATTCGTTATCGCTTCACTCATCGGAATGATATTTAATTCCTCGTTATAACACGGAATTAAAATGCTGATTTTCTTCATAACTGTATCCTCACTTCTCTGTCTTAATCCACTCTAGCGTTTGTTTGATACCTTCTTCAAAGGATGTTTGCGGTGTGAAACCAGTATCGGCAGTCAGCGTATCAATATCGGCACACAGGTACATGACTTGTTTGTCATAATAGGGCACTTCGCCAAAACCAATGTCCGCTTGTGGTGCGGTCAAATCCCGTATTGTCGTGATATAGTCTCGAAGCGGCTGCACTCGCCCTCCACCCAATGCATAAACGGCGCCGTCCGGAGCCTTTTCGCAAGCAAGCATAAAGGCACGTGCCGCGTCATCGCAGTATAAATAGTCCCACATCTGCTCGCCCTTGGTGTATGTCGGGCGTTCCCCTGCGAGAAGCTGACGGATACCAGACATCACCATCGTATGCTCACCGTCATGTGGCCCGTATACGCTCAATATACGCATCCAGATATGACGAATATGCAAAGCATTACATTCCACTCGTGTCATCTGTCCTGCGCACAGTTTCGCAATACCATATCCCGTCTCCGGAAAAGTCGGCGTGTCAGGGGCAAGCTTCGTGCCATCCGGTACTCGACCGTACTCCGCCTGACTTCCCGCGCCAATAAAAACTTCACATCCGATACGTGAAGCCAATCGAACCGCTTCGACTGCCGCACGCGCATTATCGAGCTGCAGGGGCATATCATTGCGTGCGTCACCATGTGTGCCGCCCCATGCCAAATGGAAGAAAGCATCGTATTTTTTGTCCGTATGAAAAGACGAAAATGCGCTCATTTCCACCGCCTCGGTGGTCACCAAGGGATGTTTCGGAATGCCGGCATTGCGGGTAGAAGATGGGTTCGTTAAAACCAATACCTCAACCTCATTTCGAATCAGTTCGCGAATAATCGCGAGCCCAATCATGCCTGTCGCTCCGGTAATAACCGCTCTTTTCATGAATCAGTTTGTCTCCAATCGTTTTGCTGCTTCATATTCTTCTCGCTCGAGGAACGGGAACATGTCATCGAGTGATGGTGATACGATTTTGCCGTCCGGAAGCACCTTCGAAGAGAGCTTCGGCGAGAAATTCTGCTTCGGGTCAACAACGACTTCACAGAAGATTGGGCCTTCTGTTGACAAGAGCTTCTCGGTAATCTCCTTTACGTCGTCCAAATTGTCGAGACGGACAAACGGAATATCATAGGCCGCGGCGAGCTTTTCGGGTGACGGGAACGTAAGCCCCGAGCCCACACCAATGCCCAAAAGCGGCGGTTGGAAGAAGTTCGTCTGTGTTTGACGGATGGAATGATATCCCTCGTTATTTAAGTAGACGATTTTTATGTTCATTTTGTTGCATCCAACGGTCGCCAATTCCTGCAAATTCATTTGGAAGCTGCCGTCTCCATCGATGCAAATGACGCGCTTGCCTTTATTCGCCACAGCGGCGCCAATGGCGGCCGGAAAACCGTAACCCATGGCGGCGCAGCCAGAGTTCGTGTAAAGGCGTTGATGTTCTTTTACTACGGCGGATTGGAAGGTCATGACGCAGGCGCTGCCATTACCGCAAATCACGGTCTCATCGTCGGACCAGAGCTTACTGAATTCCGTGACAAAAGCGTATGGATTCATCGGTTGTTTAACCGCATAGTATTCCGGCATGGTGGCAGGATATTGAAGGAAAACTTTTCTTGCGTGGTCGAGCCAAGCCTTATGATCAGCGTTCTTCGCCGCGCCGATTGCATAGGTATTCGTCGATTTTTCAAGCGCACGAAGCAGTGAAGGAATCACATCGCCGCAATTTGCATGAATCGGCATATCTGGTGTGACGGTCGGTTTCTTGAGCTCGTTCTCGTCGATATCAACGACAATTTTGAAGGCATCCTTCGCAAAATCACGATAGTTATAGCTGATGATTCGGATGTTCATACGGCATCCAAGAACAAGTAACAAATCGCAGCCCTGAACGACAAAGTTTCCACCACGAACACCAATGGTACCCGGACGGCCGCAAAAGCAAGGATTTGCATCTGCTATCAAATCGTTGGAGTTCCATGCAGTGACAACCGGAATGCTAAGCTGCGAAACCAGTTTGCTTAATTCCTCGCGCATCCCGGAGAGGTGAACTCCCGTGCCAACGAGGATACACGGCTTCTTGGCCATAGCAATTTTGGAAAGAATCTCAGGTGTGAGGTTCTCATCATATGTTGGATTGAGTGGTGTATCCAGTTCGTCAGGAGAGAACCCTGCGAGCTCATCGGTTTCAACAATCGCCGCTTGGATATCGAGTGGGATATCCAGCCATACCGGACCCGGGCGGCCGTTTGTAGCAAGATAGAATGCTTTTTCCAAATGATAACGAATGGACGTCGGTTCGGTAATCATAACCGCGTATTTCGTCATATTCTTTACGGAGTCGACAATATTGAATTCTTGGTCGCCGAGCTGACGAAGCGGAACCGGAGTCGACCATATTGTCGTTTCCCTTTTCACTTGGCCGGAAAGGACAAACATCGGGATAGAATCAAGCCATCCGCCCATGACGCCCGTGATGGCGTTCGTCCCGCCGGGGCCGCTCGTTACGCAAAGCGAAGCCATTTTTCCAGTCATACGTGCATAGCTTTCCGCCGCAATGGCCGATGCCTGCTCATGGTGGTTATAGATGGTATGAAGTCCGGGATGATGGCCAAGCGCATCGTTCAGGTGCATGGCACCGCCGCCTGTGACGGTGAAGTTGTCTTCGATTCCTTGCGCAACAAGAAAATCCGCAATGAGATGGGCAATTTTTTGTTTCATAAGTCTTCTCTCCAGTGTATGAAATGCGTATTGACGCTTATTCGACGAGGTCTTTCTCGTAATATGATTCGGTCACAAAAGTAATGTCCAGACCGTTTCTTACTCGAGCGAGACTCTTCTTCGTATCTTCATTAATCTCGATGGCCTTCGTCTTACTGAAGCTGTGTGCCATGTTGGGATTGACATAATCTGGTGTTTCCGCCGTCGTATATCCATCAAAGCCCGCAAGTGCGATGCTGTTTACACCGATTTTTGACGAAAGCTTCAAAAGCATAATCAGCGGATTATCTACAATCATGGCATCTTCGTCAAGAAGACTGCTGTAATTTAAGGTGTAATCGAAATCACCAAGTGCACGTGTGACATTACTCGTCGCAATCGTGCGAATCGAATCCGGAATCATGGAGAGCTGTGATGACAATTGAACATAGCGTTTCGCATTGCTCATGACGATATAGTCGACACAATAGCTCTTCGGGAGAAAGTTCACGGCAATTACTACCGGGTGATTGGCCTCGATATAGGCATTAACCCGATCTTTATCATCAATGACACGATTGCCCGGCCCCAAGAGCAGGATATTCTTTCCGGAAAGCTTGCGTGTCAGGCGTTCGATGGCCTTGCCGTCGTCGCATTCATTTTTTTGGTAATTAACATAAAGCTCCTCGGCGTATTTCTGATCGTAAAGAAGCTTCTTGTCAGGCGTAATGGAGTCCAGGATTGCATTGATGTCCTTCACGGATAGCTTCTTTTTGTTTGTTAAATAGGAAACGTAATTCGGGTGGCAGTCATTCGATGCCGAGAGGAAAAACTTAAAGCTGTATCCCCACGGTGTCTTCTTATAGAAATCAAGCATCGTTACGTCGATGGCCTCGAGTAACTGACTCTTCACGTATTTCTTGCCGCAATAATCATTCATGTAGGTAGCAAGGAGCTCAATTGGCGCATTGCCGGCGCTCTTGCCCATGCCATAGAGAGTGCCGTCAATTAACAGAGTACGGTCGACTTCATTTTGAAGAAGCTCAATGCAATTTGCAAAAGCGAGCTGAAAATTGTTGTGGGAGTGATATCCGATGGCTACCGACGGCTTCAATTTCGCATCTGCCATCTGGAAATAATGTTGGAGCTTCTCTTTATGGAGAAGGCCGTATGTGTCTACCAATGAAAAAGCAAATGGTTCGAGGTCATTTACGAGCCCCATCAGTTCATCAAAATCTTCATCACTATATGCCGTGATGGACACCGCTTGCGAAAAAACTTGGTATCCCAACGCCTTAAGCTGCTTACAGTATGCAATCGCATCGTGCATGATTTCTTTCTTAAAAATCACGCGAATACCATCAAGGAAGCAGTCTTTGCAAGGCATAATATTCGAAATATCACATGTGCCGTAGTCAATCATACCGACAACCATCGTGTTGCCCTTATTCAAATGACCATAGATTTTATTCACCGACAAGGTGTCCGGCATAATGCTACGGTTAATATCGAATTCACGACGGTCATCAAGGAAACCGACTTCGATGACCTCAAGATTGGCTCCAATGATACGCTCGAAAATATTGACCATATTGTTGTTGCCAAATGCCCAATCGTTGACGTAACCGCCATCACGCAACGTGCAATCAAGAAGTATTTTATTGCCCATATCTACACCCCGTTATTCGGTAATTCATTCGTTACATACTGCTAAAATTGTACAACAGATTTGTATATTATCCAACACAAAAAACGAGGTGATACGTCGCATTTTGCCGTTGTATCTTTCAATAAATTTGGCACATTTCACATAGAGACACGGACAGGAAATGCTTTTCTCGCGCGGAGAATAATATCACTTCTTCGTTTTCTCCTGCTTGGCTTCAGGGTTTCGTTCTCCTTGTAGGAGTTTTGTCGTTGAAAATACTCGAACCGCGTCCCAAAGCTCTCTTCGCCTTGTCGATTGTAAATGTGGGAATGCACGCAGGAAACGCTTCTGTTCTTTTCCGAGTGCGGCGTATAGTGTGCGCAACCGGCCCTCAAGGGATGCTCTCTGTTCTTCGTCGTCTGATTTATTCCGGATTTCATCAAGATACTCCTTGGCTTCTTCAATTCGAAGCTTCGCCCCATCGATTCGTTGCCTTGTTCCTTCGGAAAGAGCGTCTTTCTGATCCTTCATCGCCGCCACAAGAACATCTTGCTTCTCCTTCACGGTTTCCTTCGTCTTTTCCGCCTTGGCAAGTACGGTCAATGTGCGATCAGCAACACCCGCTCCGATTTTGTCGGAAACGTTGTGTAGTGCCGTCGCCACTTCCTGAATTTGCGCAATACGACGATTCATCTTGACGACTGCCAATACTGTCGCGATGAGGTCTGCGAGGAAAACGGCACCAAAACCGCTGTTAATAATCCATAGCACGTATTCCGGAAGCGGGTTCACAGCTGCATTGATAATCGGATGTACGACGTCGACAACGAGGACACATGCGAGACCCCAAAGAATGGAAAATGAAAGGCAAATATAGCCGCCAAGATTGAACTTTTTATCGGAGTAATCCCACCATGTTTGGTGAAACAGCTTCTTCATTAGGAACCCCCCAACGAGCTCGACCGACGTGGTTAATAAACAAGATACGAGGAAAAGTAATGCCAGATTATCCTTGAAAGGATTAATTACAAGAAGAACAAGATTGACACCAAATCCGTAAATCGGGCAAACCGGTCCGAACAAGAATCCACGGTTCACGAATTTGCCTTCTTCCAAAGCCGCATAAGCAACCTCGGTGCACCAGCCGATAAAAGCGTAAACAAAAAAGAATAGTACAAACTTCGCCATCGTTTCTCTCCCTAATCATTATTTATTCATTATATCGCATGATTCATGGTAAAATACACGCATGAATCAAGGAGGGGAAATTCATGTATCGTATTTTTGTTGTAGAGGATGATGAAATCATCGCAAAATCATTGGCATCTCATTTGGAGAAATGGAATTACGAAGTCATTTTAGTAAATGATTTTTCTAAAGTAGCTGAGGAATTCGTTGCCGCAGAGCCACATTTGGTGCTCCTTGATATCGTCCTTCCCTTTTTTAATGGTTTTCATTGGTGCACTCAGATACGCCAAATCTCAGATTTACCCATTCTTTTTCTCTCGTCGGCATCGGACAACATGAACATGGTTATGTCGATGAATATGGGCGCTGACGATTTTGTTGCGAAGCCCTTTGATTTGAACGTCCTAACGGCAAAGATTCAGGCACTTTTACGCCGCTCCTATTCGGTTACACAAACGATGAATGTCATCTCTCATGGTGGCCTTCTCCTGAATCTCTTAGACAATACGCTTGAGTCTAACGGGCAGAAAACTGACCTTACCAAGAACGAATTTAAGATTTTGCAAACGCTTCTCGAACAAGCCGGTCGGATTGTATCTCGCGAAGTATTGATGGAGCGCCTCTGGGAAAGTGACAGCTTCGTCGACGACAATACGTTGACCGTCAATATGACACGCCTTCGCAAAAAACTACGTGAAATCGGGCTTCCCGATTTCGTCAGCACAAAGAAAGGACTCGGATATATCATTGACTGAACACGACACGAAAAAAGCAAAGAAAAGGACGATTCTCTCGTACCTTCTACGTCTGATATGGGCCGACAAGTATTCGTTGACCTGTGCTTTAATTTGTAGTGTCATCTGCATTTTCGTAATGCTCCTTTATGGTGTCTATTGGGAAGTCATCGCTTATACAATGCTCCTTTGCTTCACTTCTGTCCTTGCATTCCTCATTCTTCGCTTTATTCGTCTATGGAATAAACATAATGATTTGCAAAGACTTCTTCTAAACATCGACGCCTTGCTCGGCGAATTACCGCGTTCTTTTTCTCCACTGGAAGATGATTATCAAGAACTACTTGTTGCGCTCAATCAAGCAAGAAGCCGTTCCGCGACTGATTTTCACACTGCACAACAAGAGATGAGCGATTACTACTCCATGTGGGCGCATCAAATAAAGACCCCCATTGCCGCAATGTCATTGATGCTACAAGACATGGAAGACGGCACCGCCAACAAAAATGAGTTGGTAGCACAGCTCTTTTCCATCGAGCAATATGTAGATATGGTCATGCATTATGTGCGAATGGATTCGATTCATTCCGATTTAGCCTTTGCTTATTTCCCCATCGATAAAGTAATTAAAGCAGTGGTAAAGAAACATGCGAGGTCCTTTATCTATCGGAAAATCGCTCTTGATTACGAAAAGCCTGACGACCGCGTGTTATCCGACGAGAAATGGCTGGGATTCGTGATTGACCAGGTGCTTTCAAACGCGCTGAAATACACAAAAACGGGTAAAATCCGCATCTATATGAATGATTCAATGACTTTGGTGATTGAAGACACCGGCATCGGTATTCGCCCCGAAGATTTACCCCGCGTATTCGAACGTGGATATACTGGGTTTAACGGTCGAGCGAATAGTAAATCCAGTGGCATCGGACTCTTCCTCTGCAAAGAAATCATGAAACGCTTGGGACACTCCATCACTATTGAATCAACGTTGAACCAAGGAACAAAGGTTTTCTTGCACCTTTCCCGTAAAGAGCTAAATGTCAGTGACTAAATAAAAAACACATTTGAAAAATAAGGATTGTTTTTATGAAGAACAAAGAACTATACAAAATTGCTTTGGCCCTCGCCGTGCCGATGATGATTCAAAATGCTATCACTAATATGGTTGGTATGGTCGACAGCATCATGGTCGGAAGCCTTGGCACCGAAGCCATCACCGCTGTCTCCATTATCGGACAGCTTATTTTCGTCTTTAATCTCGGCATCTTCGGTTGCCTCTCCGGCCCCGGTATTTTCGGCGCACAATACTTTGGCAAGGGCGACCTCGAAAATGTCCGCAACACTTTCCGATTGAAGCTTTGGCTCTCCACACTCGTGGTTTTACTCGGCACGCTCGTTTTTATTTTCGGTGGAGACTTTCTCATTGCCCGGTATTTGCGAGGAGAGGCCGCCGACGTCGATTTGTCACTAACCGTTTCCATGGCCAAGGATTACCTCGCGATTATGCTCTTCTCATTTCTGCCCTTTGCGTACACACAAGTATACGCAGGTACTCTACGCGAAACAGGAAGCTCCATTCCCGCCATGGCAGCAGGAATCGTCTCTGTCGTGACAGATATTGTTCTCAATTATTTGTTCATCTTCGGAAAATTCGGATGCCCACAGCTTGGTGTCCGTGGTGCCGCACTCGCGACGGTCATTGCTCGTGTCGTCGAGTTTGTCGTGCTCGTCTCTTGGGTGCATTGGAACAAACATCGCTATGAGGTCATTCGCGGTATCTATCGTACCGTCCTTTTGCCCATTAAGCTCGCTCTCACTATCGTAAAAAATGGCTTGCCAATATTTCTAAACGAATTTATGTGGGCGGCAGGAATCGCAGTCATGACGCAATGCTATTCCATCCGTGGCATGGATATCGTTCCGGGGCTCAATATTGCCAATGTTTTAATGAATTTGTTTAATGTCGTTTTTATCGCCATGGGAAATGCCGTCGGTATTCTTTCGGGGCAACGTCTCGGTGCCTCAGAATTCGATCGTGCGAAAAAAGATGCCTTTGCACTCGCCCGATTCACCGGCCTGCTTTGCCTCGGATTAACAGTCATCTTATTGGGTTTATCCCAGTTCTTCCCGAACCTATACCACACATCAGATCAGGTGCGTCATCACGCGACACTTTTTATCATGATTCAAGCTGCTTTTTTACCCGTTCAGGGCATACTCAACGCCCTCTATTTCACCATTCGTTCTGGCGGTAAAACCATGATTACATTCTTGTTCGACAGTGTTTATTCCTGGGTAATTACTGTGCCGATTGCATTTCTTCTTTCCAATTTTACCGGGATATCCATCTTCATCATCTTCACCATCATCCAATGCTGTGATGTGATAAAGCTCTTGGTCGGCTGGTACCTCGTAAAAAAAGGCGTTTGGATTGTAAACATCGCTAATGCAAAAGGAAGCTCGGAGTCTGCTTCTACTTAACCTTCGGAGGCAATTTCAAAGAGGGAATCTTTGGCAATGCCAGACCCTTTTTTCTGTGTTCCTTTAAATTCAGATAGACCAAAATACGAATCGTGTCGATGATGTTTTCCTTCGTTTTGGCGTCAATTGATTTTGTCGCTTCGAGGATAGAATTCGCCTTATCACGCCACGTATCAGAGATTTCAAACACATTCTCCGTTCTGCTCGCTTGGACAATATGGTAAATCGTATCGGCCACCGCGCGGCGTTTTTCGTCAGAAAGCGTCGCCACCCATGCATTCACCGTATTTACACGAATCTCCGCCTGCGGCGATACCTCAGACGCATAGATGAAATCCGTCGCACCAACATACCAGGTAAACGGATCGTGTTGCGAAAGCCACATCGAAGTGCTCTCTACGATTTTGTGATTCGTCGGTATCTCCAAAAGCTGGCCAACCAATGAGGCCTTCGGAATATAATGCTCCACCTTATCACGAATTGGCTCGTATTCGGGAAGCTCGTGTATCGGAATCTTGTACCCCGGACCATCAAAAGAATAGACCTTTTCAATTCGTTTCTGCACATCAAGTGGTGCATATGTTGCTGCGTACATCGCGCAATTTCCGCCCTTTGAATGTCCACCAACGAGAAGCTTTATTTTTTTCGGAAGATGTTTTGCCGCGTCCAAAAGATATGACAGTGCGTCTGCCTGGCAACCGACAGGAAACATCGCCGCCATGTTAAAGTCTTCCTTCCATCCAACGAAGGTTCCGTTCGTTCCGCGATACGAAATATATGCCATCTCGTCGTCGATATTGCATGTCACGGCCGCAAATTGCTCTTCTTTCCCCAGGTCTTCAATCTCATGAAACCGCGTTAATTCAATCAATGAAAACCGTTGGCTTACTCGAATCGCTTCATAAAGCAGAAAACACTCGTCCGGAGAGGCAATTCTTTCAATTAGCGGAATCGCCGCCTCTTTCGCGGGCAACTCCCTGATGAGAATCTTTGAAGGACAAGGAGACCCTTTCCTGAGATAGTCCCCAATCACGAGCTCCCAATGGAAATAGCTGATATGAGATAGAATTACAGCATCCACCGAATTAAACGGTAACTCTTCAAAGGTACGTTGTTCTTCTTCGGCATATTGGATAATACTTCGCATCGTGAATCCCTCCACACATCATAAACACTAGAAGTGGTATTAATTTGCAAAATAATTTTACCATATTCTCGCCATCATTTTTACGCATTCAATCATTTATCTTATGAATGGTATCTCAAACAACAAATAAACAGACCCTGCCATTTCTGGCAAGGTCTGTTCAGTAAAGAGAGAATCATTACGTAAATTGGTTTAGTTATTTTTCAACGATGCGATAGTATGTTCTCGATGTAATGGCATAAACCAAAGCATAGAGCATAGCAAAAACCACAATCGTTCCCAAAAGACAGCGAATAAATAGCGCAGTATCAGTCAGGTTTAATAAAGCCAAAAGCTTCACAATGACAGGGTAAGCAAAGGTGATATGAACACATGCAGTTGCCAGCGGCAAGAAGAAAACAATCAAAACCTGATTAAGAATCGTCTTTTTGACTTCTCCCTTATCCATACCGACACTTTGTAAGATGTGAAATCTTTCTTTATCTTCATAACCTTCTGACAATTGTTTATAGTAAATGATCATAACGGTTGCCATGAGGAATAAGAGTCCGAGGAAGATGCCGATAAAGAAGAGGCTACCATATATGGCGAAAAATTCTGAACGGCTTCCCTCTCTTGAGTTAACCCAAGCTCCGGATTCTGTGACCAATAAAGCATCATCTAGCTCTTCACTGAATGCAAGCTGCTCTTCCTCTGTCAAATCCACATAATCAAAGCTAATCTCATACTGAAAAGGAGCTGTTTCTGTGGTATATGGTCCTCCCTCAAGGTCATCTAATTCGAGCATTTTGAGCAATTGCTCATCGTCTTTCACGACGCAAACATACGTATCCACCACTGTACGGTCGTCACGGAAAATGGTCATATAATCAACATCCCCAACAATATCGTACAGATAATCGGCGATATGTACATCGTCTTCCTTAAACGAGCCGGCAACCTGGGAAAAAAGCACTTCATCATCTGCCAATGACACATCATTGCCCGTGCAATGGTTATAGTCATCCTGCGTAAAAATGCATATGCTGCAGTAATTTGTGCTACTGTCGCCTACGGAATCCGTTGTGAATTGATTGCCGCCCATATAGCCGGTCAAAGAAACGGAAGCCAATTCGATTCTATTTTCAACAGCAACTTCCTTTTCCTCAATGAAGGAATCTACACACTCTAGTATTCTATCTCTGGCCTCATGATCTGCCTGAAAAGTATATATCTCCATTTCATATGGATAGATTTGTTTGAGCATGCCATCCGTACCGATAAACATAGAGACCGTCGTGGAAAGCGTAACAAGAACGGCAGTAGACAGAATGCAAATGTTGGCAAGTCCGACAGCATTTTGCTTCATACGATAAAGCATGCCGGAAACATTAGTAAAATGATTTGACTTATAGTAGAACGATTTCCAATTGCGAAGCATTTTGATAAAAGCGATTGACCCAGCGGTAAATGTCGCATAGGTACCGACCATAACAAAGAGTACAGCAACGAAGAACATCGGTAACGAATTGAGCGGCGTCTTTACGTTTAGTGAAATAAAGTAACCAATACCTAGCGAGACGACACCGATAATGGCGAGAAGCCATTTGGTTTTCGGTTCTTTTTCACCCACATTTCCACCACGCAAAAGCTCGACCGGTGATGAGATGGAGACCGTGCGAACGGTAGTGAGGAAGCTTGCAAAGAAGATTGCTGCAAACATTGCCACGGTAATCAAAATTGATTTGAAATCGAGGGAGAAGCCAAAGTTGATTTTATACCTTATCACTCGAAAAAGAATCAAATAAAGAAGCTTCGATAAAAGCACGCCCGCCAGAATACCGGCGCCAATATTAATTCCCGACACAATCAAAGACTCTTGGAATACAAGACGCAACAAATGGCGTTTCCCCATGCCCAAAATATTCAAAAGTCCGAATTCTTTCTTTCTGCGTTTCACAAGAAAACTATTTGTGTAAAACAGAAATATGCTGCAAAATAATCCGATTACGATGGTTCCAAACATCAACATAAGCTTAACACTGCTGCCTGCTGGTGCATCCATTACATCCGGGTTCTGTGCGAGCGAAATCATGTTAAAGAACATGGCAATTGACCCAATAGATGTCAACATATAAGGAAGGTAGGTCTGACGATTGTTCTTGATATTCGTCAGTGCTAAACGCGTGTACAAGCTCATGCTGTTTCACCCCCAGACATCATTGCCGTAAGTGTTTCAGAAATCTTAGCATAAAGCTCCGAATTGCTCATGTTACCGCGATACAACTGATGGAAAACAGACCCGTCTTTGATGAAAAGCACGCGCTTTGCATGGCTGGCCGCCTTCGTTGAGTGTGTAACCATAAGAATGGTTTGTCCCTTGTCATTGATTTCAGAAAATTGAGAAAGCAAGCTATCCGTCGACTTCGAGTCCAATGCACCCGTCGGCTCATCCGCCAAAATAATCCTCGGATTCGTAATCAAGGCTCTTGCCACAGCTGTTCTTTGCTTTTGACCGCCAGAAATTTCATATGGATATTTCTTTAACAGATTTTGTATTCCAAGAAGCTCCGCAATCGGCTCCATCTTTTTCTTCATTTCAGTATGTTTTTCGCCCGAAAGTACTAAAGGCAAATAAATGTTATCGGCAATATTGAGCGTATCTAAAAGATTGAAATCCTGGAACACGAAGCCCAAGTTATTTCGACGGAAAGCGGCAAGTTCTTTTTCCTTAATGGAAGCAAAGCTCTTTCCCATCAACTTCACCTCACCGGTGGTCGGCTTATCAAGAGAAGCCAGGATATTCAATAGAGTCGTTTTACCCGATCCGGATTCACCCACTATCGCTACGTATTCGCCTTCTTCTACAGAAAAAGTTACATCGCGAAGTGCCTGCACCTGGTTTGCACCAAAGCGCGTCGTATAAATTTTTGATAGTTGATTAACCTCTAAAAGTGCCATGTAATGATTCCTCCTTTGGAATGTCGTATTTCTTTTCTTTACGCTACAAGAATACGATATGAGGGAGGTGGTAACCATCGCTTTACCTTACAAATCGCGCGACTAATCTTACAATATTGTAAGGTTTCTCCTCTTACGTTTATCTACAATACGTTCGCGCGAGTTGTCTTCCTACGCATACATGGCATTCATCTAAACACGCAAAAAAGCCGCACATTTCCCCTAATGCGGCCTCTGCTCCATAAACACAAACTCTCCGGAGGAAGAGCGGATGGACTATATTGTTCCAATGATATCTTGCATTCCCCCAACATCAATGGAAAAAGCAATAATCAAGATGTTTGTTTCGTAATCACACTCGAGAACCATGGGAAAAAGGGAATCATTCACAATTAGCTCCATGCCATTCTCATCACTATTATCCTCGATATCGCTTGCATCATAGCAGTCGAAGATAAATGACTGTGCGTGATATTCAGCGCCCACCTTGCGGTCCTCATCTGTCGGGAATCGGACAACGTAGTAGTACTGAGAAGAATCCGAGACACTGGTTGCAACAAAGCCTTCACTCATATCAAAACCTAATGTGTCAGCGGTAGTAGAATTTCCTAAATCTTCAACGATAAAGTCCTCACTTTCGAGTAAATCTTTTATCGATTCCATCTCCAATGAGTAAACCTTCTCATTCGGATCATTGGTCGGCTCTGTCTCGCTAGGATCAATCGTTTCTATCGTGAAACTCGGCTCCTCTGTTTCAGTAGCCCGTTGGCGTTTCGTCGTCTCCTCGACAGTAGTCTCTATCGTGGTTTCTCTTCTTTCTCTTCTACTACTTGAACCTTCGTCTTCATCGTCGCGCCTTACATTACAGCCTGACAAAATCACTGACGTAATCAGTATTCCGGAAAGTAGTAGCATTTCTTTTTTCATTTCGTTTGTCCCCCCTGTTTCTGGATTCATGATACAAGATAGTAAATGTCAATTCTGTAAATACGAAAATAATTTCACCCGTGTCCGTTGCATTTTGTTCACAAATTCATTTCGAACATGCAAGGCCCGCTTTGACAGCTTCAATGAATCGTATCTACACACTGCAAAAAGAGGCCGCCACGATACTCGTGACAGCCCCTTAATGTTATTTATAGAAGAGTAAGGTAATGATGGTATTTGTAAGTTACATAGATGCGACGATTTATGCTTTCGTAACGGTAGCTGCAGATGATGTTTCCGCAATCGCTTCGCCAGCTCCCGCCAAATCAGCGGCATCGGCAACATTTTTCGCATTTACAGCAGAAGTATCCATCTTCTTTCCTAAGTAATCAGGAAGCTGCATACCTGCCATCTCAAAGATTTCATTCATCGGAGGCACGCTCTTCATAAGTCCGGATACAAAGTTCGCTGTGGAGCTTTTGCCGTCGCCATTGCTTCCTGCGCCGCTGTCCCAAACAGTAACCTTGTCGATCTTCAAGTCGCGGATTGCTTCGACCTGAATCTTCATCAAGGCCTCCATCTTATCGGCGAGCATGAGCATCATAGCATCTTTCGCATTGCCACCAGCAGCATCGACAATTTTCTCGAAACCAGCAGCTTGCTTGGTCAAAATCTCTTGCATACCACGAGCTTCTGCTTCCATCTTTGCATAGATAGCACTTGCTTCACCAACGGCTTGACGGCGAATTCTTTCACCTTCTGCTTCAGCAGCAAGCTCGATTTCACGTTTCTGAATCTCTGCCTTTACGATAACATCAGCTTCGAGTGTTGCTTTCTCACGAGCAGAACGAGAAAGCTCAGCTTCTTTTTCTGCAAGATATGCTTCTTCGAGGGCTTTAGCGGCTTGTACCTTTTCTGCAGCGATTGCGATACGCATCGACTCAGCAGCCTTCTCACGACGAAGCGCTTCGGATTGTGCAACTTCAATCTTCGCAGTGTTTTCACCTTGGATTGCGAGAGAGTTCGCAGATGCAACCTCGATACGCTGATCCTTCTGAGCAATCGCTTCACCAATAGAACCGTCGCGCTCTTTTTCAGCAACGTTCTTCTTCGCATCGTTGATTGCTTTTGCGGCAGCTTCTTTACCAAGAGCGGAGATATATCCGGATTCATCACTGATATCAGTAACGTTAACGTTAATCAAGCGAAGACCGATTTTCTTCAATTCTGTTTCCACGTTGCGGGAAACTGCTTCGAGGAACTTATCACGGTCGGTGTTGATTTCTTCGATGTCCATCG
>Ga0116152_10002054_pt1 | contig 16419 bp, 23 predicted proteins | sample AD_UKC119_MetaG_FD_89894 | JGI IMG/M metagenome (GOLD analysis project Ga0116152, IMG submission 89894) | Active sludge microbial communities of municipal wastewater-treating anaerobic digesters from Hong Kong - AD_UKC119_MetaG | ecosystem: Engineered > Bioreactor > Anaerobic > Digestate... | reverse complement strand
CTTTATTGCTGCGGCAGAAGATAATACCGGCATTGCCTCCAGGGGCGTGGCGACGATGCCCCTTGTACTGAATTGGGGGCCGGAGGAAGAGGTCGTGGAGATCCTCTCGACTGATCTTGCGGACGGTAACGCCGTGGCGAAAATCGGCTACGGCGTAAGCGCTGCGGAATCCCTTCTCTTCCGTGAGTGCCTCAAACATTGCTACAAGCTTTTGGCCTATCGGGTCAATAGCGGCGGCGATGAAGCGACTGCCACTCTCGGTAACTTGGTCGCAACGGCGAAATACCCCGGTACCCGGGGCAACGATTTAAGCGTTGCGGTCTTAACCGCCAGTGCGGCTTTTGATGTCGTAACCTATTTAGACGGCGCTGAAATGGACCGGCAGTGGGTATCCTCGATCGACGCCTTAGTCACCAATGATTGGGTGGTCTTTAGCGGCGAGGGAGTCTTGGCTGCTGTAGCGGCAACAGACCTTGAATTAGGTACCAACGGCACCTCTGATCTTACCGCCTATCAAACTTACATGGAACTGATGAAAACCTATGATTGGCAGGTCATGGGCTTCCCGGTTGAAGTATCCGGACTTCCGGCGGCAGCAGAAACCTTCATTAGGGAAATGAGGGAATCCCTCGGTAAAAAGGTGCAGGCGGTTGTCTACAATGACGCTGCGGACTATGAAGGGATCATCAGCACGAAACAAGGCTATGAAACGGAGTCCGAAACGATTTCCGCAACTGATTTTGTAGCATGGGCCACCGGGGCAACGGCCGGGGCAGCGATCTCTGACAGCAACACTTATAAAGAGATCTCCGGCGCGGTCGGCATTGTCAATCCGCTTTCCGACGCCGAAATTGAAACGGCATTGGCCCAAGGCTTTATGGTCGTTTCCCGCCGGACCGACGGTGTGATCGTGATCGAGCAGGACATCAATACGCTGATTACCTTTGATACCGACAAGAGCAGCGCATTCCGCAAAAACCGCTTTATTCGCACGGTGGACGAAATCAGCAATTCGATCACCCGGCTTTTCGAAAATAGCTTCATTGGCAAGATCAGTAATAACGCCGCTGGGCGTGATCTCTTCCGGCAGGCGCTTGTTAAATACCTTGCTACTGTCCAAGATGCCGATGCAATCCAAAACTTTGATGATGCTGAAATCACGGTTACGCAAGGGACGGATGCGGATAGTGTAATTGTATCCCTGGCGATCCAGCCGGTGGATAGCATGGAAAAACTCTATATGACGGTGGAGGTGAACGGATAAGATGATCTATTTAAAAATTGACGATGCGGTCAACGGGAAGCAAGGATCTGCCTATATCACGATTGACGGGGTCATGTATGATCTTCCCGGCCTACAAAAGATCGAGGCCCATGATACGCTTAAAGAGCGCACAATGAATACCGTGGGCACGGTGCGGTCCCAATCTGCCCCCGCCGGGGTTGAGGGATCTGGTACGTTGACAATCCAATATTGGGCGATTAAGATTTTCGCCGGGATGGTCAACACCTATCGCAAAACCGGCAAGATGCCTCGTTTTGATCTCTTGGTCGAAAACGACGATCCCGGCACCAGCCTTGGCCGCCGTTCCAGCGGCTTCAACGGTTGCATTTTGACCGGGGACATCCCTTTGGCAGCTTTGGATGGTAATGCCGATGACGGCCTGACGATCGATATTAGCTTTAAGTTTGACGAATATGTGCCCGGTGATGAATTTGCTAATCCGGCCAATGTGGGGAGAGTGTAAACCATGGGTAAATTGATGGATTTCTTACTTGCCAACAGCATTGGGGAAGATACCAAAGAGGTCGTTGTATCTGACCGTTTAAAGGATCACCCTTTTACGATCAAAGCGATTGCACCGGAAAAATACGATGCGTATTTGAAGCGAGCCCAAAAGGATAAAGCGCTTAGGGAGCGCAGGGCCGAGTTGGAATTTATTTTTGAGTGCTGCGTTGAGCCTAATTTCCGTGACGCTGAGACCATTAAAGCAGCCGGATGCAAAACCCCTCAAGAATTGATCGACAAAGTCCTGCTTATCGGGGAACAGAAAAAGCTGTATCTTGCGATCTCTAAAATATCCGGATTTGATGAACTCGAAGCGCAGGTACGAGAGGTAAAAAACTGATCGAGGAGGGCGATGGCGAAACCATATATGCCATGTACGCCCTCCACAATTTCAATTGGAAACCCTCTGAATTCCTCAACCTACCTTATCGGGAGAAAGCCGCCGTTATTGCAATGATCAACGAACGCGCCGAAAAAGAAGCAAAACTAAAAAAATCTACTGGGTTATAAAATGGATTGCTTCTGCGGCACGGTTTGGTATAATGTAGAGTAGGGAGGTTGATATGATGAAGAAATTATTGCTTTTATGTTTGCTTTGTGCGCTTGTTTTATTTGCAGGATGCGAACCCCCGGAATGTATGGAGTATGAGAATAATACGTACTCTACAGAATCCTCTGATTATGACTACTATTACGACTATGATTATGACTATGATACCACCATATATAATACCGTGCTCGTAACAAAAGCGCAGTATGATGCGATAAGTACTGGTATGTCGTATTCGCAGATCGTTGAAGTGTTTGGTGGGCACGGCGCGTTATTGTCAGAGGTAGGAAGCCCAGGCGATCAGTTTTATTCTTTTTGTGTTGGCTGGGACGGATCAGGAGCCCTGGGGGCGAACATAATTTTAACCTTTTCCGGGAACGAGCTGTTTTCAAAAGCGCAGTATGGCCTACAGTAATAAAAACATAATATAAATTCCAATATTTTAGCAACTGGTAAACACCGGTTGCTTTTTATTGCCCGAAAGGAGGTGAGGGCTTTTGGATTTGAAAAACTCAATCACCTTAACTGACCGAATGGCCAATGTATTGCGGTCGAATGTAAAGGCGGCGGATAGCCTGATAAGTGCTATGCAGCGCCTAGATAAGACAGGAGACAATACTGACATAGCAAACGCTTGGCGGGACGCAAGGAAAGAAATCGATTACGCCAATGCGGAACTATCCGAAATGAATAATGACCTCAAACGGGTTAATCAGACACAGCAACAGACCCACAACGGGTTTAAGGGTTGGCGTGCTACATTCGCGGGGATTGCCGGATCGATCTATACCATAAAGGCGGCGTTTTCGGCCGCCGGATCAGTAACAAATATTGTTGACGAATACACCCTCACAACAGCAAAGCTTAACCTGATCAACGACGGTTTGCAAACCACGGCGCAGCTGCAAAATAATATTTTTAAGGCAGCGCAAGCATCCCGTGGCTCCTATAGCGATATGGCGGCTTCTGTATCAAAGCTGGGGCTCTTGGCGGGGGATGCGTTTAACGGCAATGCGGAAACAACTAAATTTGCGGAGTTGATGCAAAAATCCTTTGTCCTCGGCGGTGCAAGTACGCAAGAGCAACAATCTGGTATGTACCAGCTCACCCAGGCAATGGCAGCTGGGAAGCTTCAAGGGGATGAATTCAGGAGCATTATGGAGAATGCCCCCTTACTTGCCCAGGCGATTGCTGATTTTACAGGAAAAAGCAAGGGCGAATTAAAGGAAATGTCCGCCGAAGGTGTAATTACGGCGGATGTTATCAAGGGAGCTTTATTTTCGGCGTCTGACGATATCAATTCTCAATTTGAGACTTTACCGCGCACTTTTGGGTCCGTTATGCAGAGCATGAAAAATCAAATGCTTATGGGCTCACAGGGCATTGTTCAGCAGCTTGGGCAGATTGCCGATAGCGCTCAATTCCAGACTTTTGCTAATGGCTTGGTGACAGCAGCAACAAAGGTTGTTGGTGCTCTAGGTTGGATCATCAATCACGCCCGGGGCGTCGGCATTGCCTTATCACTTGTGATTAGTCTTTGGGCCTCGTTTAAAATCGCCACCACCATTGCGGCAGTGACGATGACGCTATTTTCCGGTGCGGCTCAGCTTGGATTTGTACGTACTACGGGATTAGCGGCCTCCCTTGTGGGCTATACAGGGACATCTTTGTCCGCTGCCGGAGGTACCACTACATTAACAGGGGCAGTAACGGCCTTAAACGGAGCAATGGCCATGAATCCTATCGGGGCGGTGGTTTTCGCTCTTAGCACCTTGATTGGGCTATTAAGTACTGCTGCCATTGCCTATAAAACTACGGCAGAAGCGACGAATGCGGCGACATCAGCCAATTTGGCCTATTTCGAATCATTAGGCATTATTGGTGGTTTGCCGCAGGATGAAAAAATATCCCAATTGGATAGCTATCTACAGGATAGACTGGCCAACACATCGAGCGGTATTGCTGCTGGTCGCAGGGCGAGCCAACAAAGTGCCGCAGATAATTTACAAAGCCAAATTGATGCGCTTGAAAATGCTAAAAACAGTATGGTTGATTGGCTGCAAAATTCTTCTGACGATGCTCTTGGCAGCCTGTTATCATATCTACAGGGTAAGTCATCAACATCGCCTATTGATCTCGCAGACTGGGGATTAACTGAGGATGATAAAAGCGAATTAACCAAAATTGTTAAGGCGGCGCAACTGCAACGGACGATGGATAATTTTAATCTTGACGATTTTGATATCCCCGATATCGGCACCGTAGACGAAGTAAACAAAATCAACTCAGATATCGACATCTCCGACGAAAGCCTAAAATACCTTGTTGACGGCGTTACAAGGCAATATGTTAATAACATCAACTTACAAACGGTGCAGCCCAATATCAACGTGGAATTTACCGGAAATATCGGTAGCCCTGAGGACTTGGACGGCGTGGCCGAGCGCTTGCTCGCCGATATGCAGGAAAAAATGTTCGCCAGCACCGATTTAGCTTATTAAGGAGGGTATAGCATGTACGAAATTGCACTTTGGGATACGGAAAACACGGATCGGCCAAAGCTATACCTCCCAACCGTTGGTTTGCCGGAAGAAATTGAAACGACAACCAAAATGGATAATGAGAAATATGACGTCCTTACAATCGGAGAAGTACAGCGTCCGGGAATGCCCGCCCTACGTACTTACAGCATGAAGTTCGAGCTTCCTGCCGATCATGATCCAAAGCCGTCATATTATCTGAATTGGTTTCGGGAATCATCGACAAAAAAAGCGGTATTGCGTCTCATCATCAACCGCAAGGATATGCAGGGTGAAGATATCTACAATACCAACATTAAAGCTATTATCGATCAATATAAGATTTCAGAGCGTGCCGGATGCGTCGGGGACATGTTTGTTGAGATGAAATTGGTAGAATACCGCGACATAACGGTGAAGGTGATCACATGAGCACATATCAGCTTAATATTTTAAGCCGCGATACCGGCAAGGGCAAAGATGTAACCGAGGCGATTACCGAGGTTAAATGGGTGACAGAACGTACCGAAAGCCCCGGTTCTGTCGATTTTACTTTGATAAAAACAACGGGAATCAGCTTTTTTGAGGGGGACGCTGTCCAGCTTTGGATTGACGGTAAAATGCGGTTTTATGGCTATATCTTCTCTAAGGATAAGAATGAGAAGGGCGAAATCAAAGTCCGTGCTTACGATCAACTCCGCTATCTTAAAGCCAAGCAGAGCTATAATTTTAGCGGCAAGACCGCTGGGGCAATCGTCAAGAAGATTGCAGATGATTTCAAGCTAACTTGGGGCCACATTGCAGATACGAAATATGCGATCCCCTCTTTGGTGATGGATGATAAAAGCTGCTTTGATACCATTACTAAGGCTTTGCAGATGACCGCAGTCGAAAAAAAGATTGTCTATGTCTTTTATGATGATTGTGGGAAGCTCACGCTAAAAGCAGCGGGAGACATGCAAAGTAAATATGTCCTCGGCGATGCCAGCCTAGCGGAGAGTTACAATTACAAAACCAGCATCGATGACGATGTGTATAATTACGTCAAGTTAGTACGACCCAATGCCGACACAGGCAAGGGCGATGTCTATATTGCTTCCGCTTCCGAGCTGATCAAGGAATGGGGCTTTTTACAGTACTATCAAAGAGTAGACGAGGGCTACACGCCAGCGCAAATCAAACAGCTGGCCAAGGACATGCTGACCTACTTTGCGCAGAAACGGCGAACGCTGAAACTTTCATGTCTTGGTGTCCCTGACATTCGTGCCGGGAACATCGTTACTTTGGACATAAGCAGCTTGGGTGATATTGACCTAAGCATGAAATTGCTTGTAGAGACGGCTTCTCACAGCATTAAGGCAGATTCCTACACGATGGACTTGCTTTTCACTGTCTACCTTGCGTCGGATATTAATTTTACCGTACAAACCAGCAGCGCATCGGAATACGCATCCGTTGAGCCTACGGAGGGCGATACTGCCGATACGGTGGCCGATATCGTATCCGGTGGAACGATGAAACCCACGGCCTCCGATTTTACATCGGGGGCCACCGGTGGTACTGCGGTGGCCACGTCAGGGTATTACTATCCGCACCACGGCGGCCATCGGATGTCTTGCCCCTTCGGGAAATCCGGGGCGTGGCAATGTGGATGGCATACCGGTGTGGATTACGTTGGTACCGGCAGCAAGAAGATATATGCGATCTCTGCTGGGACAGTTACTTTTGTAGGGTGGTCGAGCAGCTATGGCAATTATATCCGCATCAATCATGACGATGGGTATTTAAGCCTCTATGCGCATTTAAGCTCCAATACCGTCCATAAAGGGCAGCGGGTTACAACTAATACTCAAATTGGCGTGGAGGGCGCCACAGGCAACGCTTCCGGATCGCACTTGCACCTTGAACTCCATAAGGGGTTATATCACTATCCCCCAAATCCAAAGATTGATCCGGACGCTTTTATTAAACAACACTTAAGTAGTAGCGCTGGTGGTGGGTCCGGCGGTGGTGGCGGTGCTTCTTGGTAAGGAGGTGATAGCATGGCCGACCTGGTAACTATGGTTAAACGAATTGTGCAGAATGTCCTTGAAGCGTATCAATTGACCGATTATGCACCGGGAACAGTATTATCGATAGCTCCGCTCCGGGTGCAGCTTAATGAGAAAATCATCTTGGAACCAATTAATTTACTGTGTACCTCTGAAACGCCGACGCTGGCCGAGGGGGACAAAGTCATTATGCTTAAAGTCCAGCGGGGGCAGAAATACATTATCCTGGGAAAGGCGGTGACATAATTGGCGGAAGAATTTTACGATGATTACGATGAACCGGTGGGGCTAGTGCCTGCATCGGCAATATCTGAAACGGCAGCGGAAAGCGTCGACGCTACCTATAAATTGGATTTTGAAAAGCAGACGATCTCCGGTACCGTAGACGAAGCCGAGGCGGTAAAGCAAGCCATCCTCAAGCGGTTGATGACCGACGCAGGGGTGCATGATATCTATTCGGACGATTACGGTTTGTCCGTTAATGATCTGATCGGTCTTTCTCCCGGCATCGTCCGAAGCGAGATCGAGCGAAGAATCACGGAAACTTTACTCCGGGATGACAGGATCACCGCCGTAACGGATTTTTCATCTACGGTAAACGGGGACGAGATGATCTTATCTTTTGCCGTTACAACCATTTACGGCGAAATCACAGTTGAAAGGGGGTATGCGACATGACGGAAGAAGAAATGACAGCTGCATCAATACTATCAAGGTTACTTTCCCGTGTCCCGGATACCGTGGATAAGCGGGAGGGCAGTATCATTTATGATGCTTTAGCCCCGGCGGCTTGGGAGCTTTCGGCGGCATACCGGTTCTTGTTGCAAGCCTACGCAGAATCCTATATCGAAACGGCGGTAGGCACGGCCCTTGATCTACGTGTTGGTGAGATGGGCTTGACCCGTCTATCCGCCACCAAAGCGGTCCGCAAAGGCGTATTTACAGATACGACCGGGGCGGCGATGACCATTTCTATCGGAGCGCGGTTTACTTCTCTTGATGGCACCCTAAGCCAAAATTATGCGGTTATCGAAGAAATTGCCACCGGGGAATACAAGCTGGAGGCAGAGACCGCCGGAACAGACGCCAACGACTATATCGGGCCCCTCTCGCCGATTACCCACATTGAGGGCTTAGGATCTGCAACCCTATCCGATGTCCTTATTTTAGGCGAGAACGAAGAAACGGATGAGGAACTCCGTAGCCGCTATTATGATTATATCCGTAATGAAGTACAGGAGGGCAATACTTCCCAGTATGCCGCTTGGGCTTCCACCTTCCCCGGGATTGGGCAGGCAAAGGTCTTTCCGCTTTGGGATGGGGCAAATACCGTAAAGGTCAGCATTTTAGATAGCGACAATCGGGCGGCATCTTCGACTTTGATTGATGACTTTCAGGCTTATCTTGATCCCGATAGCGAGGGATTAGGCAATGGCGAGGCTCCGATCGGGGCCGTGGTAACGGTTTCTACAGCCACGGAAATCCCCATCAATGTTGCGGTTAATATCGCTTTAACTGCAGGCTACTTGATGGCTGATGTCGAGGACAATATTGAGGCCGCTCTCATCGCACATTTTAAGGATGTCGCCTACCAGCGCAGCAGCGTATACCTCTACGAAGTCGGCGCCGTGATCTATAATACCGAGGGTGTGGCAGCTGCTACGGGCTTAGAGCTCAATAGCGGTACCGCTGATATAGCCTTAGGGGACGAAGAAATCGGGGCGCTTGGCACCTTGACAGTGGGGGCGATCACATGAGTTATTTAGATTATCTGCCTTGGTTCTACGCGGATATCCCGGAAATAGCTGCTGTAGGAAGCGCATTTGATGCGGAAAACGAACAGCTGATCGGGCAATTCGCCATGATTCCCCGAGACGCCGTTATCTCAACGGCAGAAGAAGATCGCATATTACAGTGGGAAAAACTCCTTGGTATCATCCCCCAGGACCGTACTCTTGTTCAGCGTCGCATGATGGTTTTGGGGCGATTGAAAGGCGCCGGGAAGCTCAACGAGGCTAAGATCAAGTCAATTGTAGAGACCTTTTCCGGTGGGGACTCTATTGTTTCTTTTTCGGATTCGACGCTAACGGTTCGGGTTGCGCCCCCGGAATGGGGCGAGGTGTTTTTGTTCCCCGATGTGGAAAAGGCATTGGCTCCTTTGGTGCCGGCTCATCTTAATTTGGTGGTTGAACGCTACTATAATACCTGGGAGGATCGGATGGCCACCTATGGCAGCTGGTGTGCGCTCAAGACCGGTTATGATGCTGTCACCGGCGATATGGGGACGGATTGCCCTACAACGAACCTTGCCGTAAACGGCGACTTTTCTTCCGGGACAACGGGATGGGCCAGCACAACGGGAACAATGAGTGTAATCGATTTCAGTATCTATGATACGGTCTTTCCGATCCCTTGCAGCGCCGGTCTCATGGATTTCCTCATTACCAACGGTGACGATGTTTTGTGGCTCTTCCCGGACGGGACGATCTCCACAGCGGACAGGCCCTCCAAAACGCTGACGGAAGCGGGGACGGTTTTATTGTTCTGTACCAATTTTTCCGCAGCAAACCTTATCATTAACGATGCCGGGACGGATGCAAGATACCTCGGCGATCTTTCGGATCTGCCGCCTTTGACCTATTGGTTGAACCTTGAAAACTGCACCAATATCACCGGTGATCTGTCCGATCTGCCGCCTTTGACCTATCTTTTAAGTTTAAACGGCTGCGCTAATGTTACCGGCGATCTTGCAGATTTACCTTGTTTAACCGGCATATTGAGCTTGCCGGATTGCCCCAACATTACCGGTAGTCTCTCCGATTTACCGGCCTTGAGTTATACTTTGCGTTTATCAGGTTGTCCTCTGGTTGCCGGAGCGTATACATCTGTCAACGGGGCAAACGTCCCCACCTATACCTATTTGAACAATACCGGGTTATCCGCTGTGGATTTGGACAATACTTTGATTGCTTATGCTGCGTGCACAAGGAATAACGGCACCTTTTCTGCTGTGGGCATGACCCGGACAGCAGCCAGTGATGCTGCCGTATCGAACCTGACCGGCAGGGGCTGGGCGATCAGCGGGATAACGAAAGTGTGAGGTGATGAGAATGGGCTATATCTATAGGCAATACGCTGACTTTCAAGGGGATTTAGCCGGTGCCGATATGGTGCTGATGAGTGCGGCGGAATTCAATGCCGGAGGTAAGAATCTGATAGGCGTCCCCATCGCGGTCACCCCCGACGGCAGTGAGCCTCAAGAACCGGAAGAAGGTGAAATGCTGTGACAGTGATCAACGGAATTGAAATTACAAAGGCGGCACAGGGTTGGAGCGTAGATGAAAACCCTGTGCTTTCTCTTGTTAGCAACAATACAGCGGCGGCGATTGATTGTAAGCAAACCCTAGCGATTACAGGGGTGAACGGTCACAAGGTCTATTGCGGCTTGGAGATGAGGGTATTGGGCAGCGGCTGCCTTTCCCTTGCTCCTTGTTTGGAAAATGGCAGCACCAGTGAATCCTTGGCTTTTGCCACGATCACTTCTCCCGCTGCCGCGACTTGGTACTCCATTAACGGCGTGATCACCCTGGGTGCAACTTGGGATGGGGTATCTTTGACGCTCTTAGCTGAACACACTTATACAGATATCGCCGGGGGAACCAACAAGGAAGCCCGGATCCGGAAAATGATTGCGATTGATCTCACCGCCGCTTTTGGTACCGGGTCGGAGCCAACGGCTGAAGAAATGGCCGAGTTGATTACATTATGGAAAGGCGGTTATTTTGAAGGAGAGACCAACTTCAAACAGTATCCCAATCCGGCAGATTGGGCGGAAGTGCGAAATTTGATTTAAGGAGGGATTCCATTGCAGGAAACCACGAATTACAATTTGAAAAAACCGGAACTGACTGATGCGCCGCCGGATATCACGGAGACGAATCCGAACTGGGATACGGTGGATACCCAATTAAAGACGGCGGCGGATCATAGAAGTGACAGCGATATCCACTTTACAGCAGCGGAACGATTGAAGCTATTGGACATTGATGAGGAAGCAAACAATTATACCCATCCCGTCACCCATCCACCTAGCATTATTACACAAGATGCTAGTAACCGTTTTATGACGGATGCAGAGCGTATAAAATTAGGTGCCATTGAAAGTATGGCAAACGCTTACATACACCCGCCTACGCATCCAGCAACCATCGTTGTCCAGGATGCCATTAACCGGTTTGTAACCGATACCGAAAAAGCGACCTGGAACGGCAAAGCAGATGGCAGCCACGCCCATGGTGCCGGCGACATTACAAGCGGTACTTTTGGTGTGGAAAGAGGGGGGACTGGCAGGTCAACATTAACAAGCGGGTACTTTTTACAAGGTAACGGAACTTCGCTTGTGAATTTATTGACCGGCGCCGGTTTGCGAAATGTGTTAGGCCTTGGTAATACCACCGGAGCCTTACCCGCTGCAAACGGCGGTACAGGCGTTACCTCTTTAGCGGCGTTGTTGGCGGCATTAGATATTGAGTTTGGCGCTTGGACGCCGACGATCTCAACTACATATGTATTATCTACCAGCTACGACATAAAAGAGGGTTTTTATATTAAGCTTGGGGATTACGTGATTGCGGGATTTAGCTTGAAGTTTACCTCGCGGTCAGGGCTATCCGCTGTACAAGTCGAGATCGGAGGCTTACCTTATGCCGCGGCTCAAAACGGCGGTGGCGCAGGCATGTTTACACCTTATGCAACTGGCTATTATGGGAATGGTTTTTTTGTTGCATCCGGTGGATCGACTTTTGGCCCGAGGTGTACGGCATCGACCGGTGGTGCATCATTAGCTAACTGGCAGAGCTCTGCGAACTACCAAATGTACGGCATTTTAGCTTACAAAACATCATAAGGAGGAAAAACGATGATTGAAGAAAGAATCTCGGTACACTATCTTACAGCCGATACATGCAGCATCCGGAAGCAAAATTTTTACGATGGGCAACCTGTCGGCATCCCGTTGAATGCCGGATATGTTAATAACCAAGTTGGAAGAACTGCACTTGAAAATGAGCAACCTGCGGAAATCGTTGCGGCTGTAATAGCTCTTTGGGGAGATACCGCGACGGTACCGGAGCCGGTGCAGGAGGTGTAAAAAATGGGGATTACACTTAAACAGCCACTACTCGCCGCCGTAGGGAGTTTTGGGGCTGCGGTTGTAGGCTTGTTCGGGGGGTGGGATGGGGCATTGATGACGTTACTCATATTTATGTCAGTAGATTATATTTCTGGACTCACAGTTGCCGGAGTTTTTAAACGGAGCAATAAAACCGCAAACGGAGCCTTAGAATCCCGCGCAGGAATGAAAGGGTTATGCCGAAAAGGTATGATCCTTTTTATTGTCTTGATTGCGGCGCGTTTGGATATGCTCGTTAATACGACCTATATCAAAGATGCTGTGGTTATAGCTTTTATTGCCAACGAGGGAATATCGATCTTGGAAAACGGGGCGTTAATGGGGATACCAATAAATAAAAGACTACAAAAGGCCCTAGAGCTACTCCAACAGAAAGAAGGTGAAAATGAGTGAGTTATCTACCAACAAACCAAAATAATTTCCCCCACATTCCGTATCCATCAAAAGCTAACCCCAAGGCAACAGTTTTGACCGGCGGTTGTGGACCATGCGCGGCATTGATGGTGCTGGAAAATATGACCCCGGCAAAATGGCTAATGAAAGATTGGATTGCATGGGTTATTAGCGTGGGCGCACGGGTTTCCGGGGGAACAAATATGCACATCCTTTCAGCGGCTATGGCTGAAAAATTCGGTTTTATCGTCACTAAAACATCAGACGAGGCAGAACTGGCCGCGCACCTTCGCGCAGGGGGAAAGGCCGTGGGTAATTGCGGCGGGGCTAATGGGGACTGGCGGGGGCTGTTTTCTACCGCGGGCCATTTTTTTGCTATCGTAGGCATCACCAAAGACGGCTTGTATATTGTCCTCGATCCGAACTGGACGTCGAATAAATTTACGAACCAATCAAATAGCCTGTCGCGTTGGCGCTCCCAACGGGCAAAGCAAGGACCGGGCAGTATTGTTTATGTGGAGGCTCAATACCTACACACTGATACAAAAACCAGGACCCCAAGTTATTATCTGTTTTCGTTGCCCAAACAAAAATCCGAAAAGGAGGAAATTGAAGTGGCTGATAAGATCTATAAAACTATTGATGATGTCCCTGCCTGGGCGCGTAAAATTGTACAGGCCGAAATGTCGATAGGCGTTTTGAAGGGTGCGTCTAAAAATAACCTTGATATCACTGATGCGGATATCAAGTCGATGCACTATACCTATCGTCACGATCCGGTCTATCTAACCGTTGAGGATGTCCCAGACTGGGGCAAATCTTTTGTTGCCGAATACGTGCGCAAGGGAAAAATAAAAGAAACCAGCCCCGGGCGCATTGACTTGCACTATAGCACTTTGCGCGCGCTCATAATTGAGAACGCTGAATAATAAAGGAGAATAAATTATGAAAATTAATTGGCAAGTAAGACTGAAAAATCCCGTATTTTGGATGCAGCTTGCGGCCGCCGTCTTGGCGCCGATCTTGGCCGCTGCCGGTATGTCCTGGGAGCAAGTAACTTCTTGGGCGGCCTTATGGCAAGTTCTAGGCGCCGGGATCGGCAATCCTGTTGTCGTTGTGGCTGTTTTGGCAGCGATTTGGGGCATCATCAATGACCCCACCACTGCCGGATTGAGCGACAGCGCCCAGGCTTTGACCTACGAGACTCCGAAAAAAGACACCGATAGTGAAAAAATAGGCGGCACAGACGAATAAAACAAAAGGCCTGCTATCGCGGCCAACCTAGAGCCGTTTTAGCGGCCTAAAATAATGTAACGAATAGTAAGATACCCCCTAGCCTTAGCGGTTAGGGGGTATTTTTGTGTTTGTGGTAGTTCTCCCGCCATTTTCGATTTTTTCTTACTCTTTTGCATTCGGGCGAGCAAGTCAACCTATCTGTTCCTTGGGGGTCAAACTCTTTTCCACATTCAGAGCATTTAATAAGCCCGATCCTCCTGCGTTCATTGCGGGCGGGGTTAATGCTTTCCCTGTTGGTCTCATAGTATTTAAGCGATTGCTTCCGGTCTGCTTCCATCCAAGCAGGTTTAGCGCATTCTTTGCAATATTTTTGCGTTGCGGCGTTAACGATATATTCTTTGCCGCAAATAACACACCTGTCAATGCTGCCCAATGCTCTATCCGGCTTTTTCTTTGTCCGCTGCCTTGCATCTGATTCCCTTCGCCGCATTAACCGACAGTCCGGGCAGTACCAAGCGCGGGGGCCGCCTTTAAATGGTTTTCCGCATTGACGGCATATGCGGTTATATATTGCCATCTCTCAACCTCCCAATCTCACAGCCAAGAGCGGCGGCAATCTTAGCTAGGGTATCGTCGCTGGGCTTGACTTTACCGGTTTCCCACCGGCTGATGTCCTTTTGGAGTACGCCGATGGCGGAGGCAAGCTGCGCTTGACTCAAGCCTTTTGCTTTACGGTTTTCGGCAATTCCCTGTGCCTCGATTTTACCGGCATTATAATACCCCGCCCACCATGCCCCCTGCAGGTCGAGATCGGCCAGGGCAGGAAAATCGGGGTCGACATCCTGCATAATATCGGCAAGGCGTACATCTATATCCGGCGTTATCGCTCTGTTTGTGTGTAGAGCCATGATCGCCTGCCCTGCAGCTTGCAACGGCGTGAGGGCGGCTGTCGTAACCTTGCCCGGTGTGCCTAATACATCCGGGAGGTATTTAGCCGCCAAGCCGTAAACCTGGCCGAGTTTATACGCCTGTTTTTTTGTGTCCATCATTATCCCTCCAATCTTTTTCCGATCGCAATGGCGGCATGCTTAGTCATTGGATCGGTATATCCGCGTCCGGATAGCCTGGCCATATTAAATTTGGCGGCGGCGGAATGCGCCGTAATGTATCGGTGCTCAAGTATCCGGTCGGTGGTCTCCTTAGCCACGCGCCGGATAGCGCCGATTGCAGGGGCGATTTGCTCGGGAGTGGAGGCTTGTGCTTCCAGATCAGCGATAACGGATTCGGCGGCCATGGTGATCTCTTTGATCGCTGCAAATATGTTAACTTCTTCCCCCGCCTGTTCTTCTTCGGCGGGGGTATCATCAGTGGACTCGGTATCAGGTACATACACGATAATGGTTTTGACTTTTTTATCGTAGCTACCTGCTTTGGTTTTGCAATCGGCATAATCCTTTTTGTATTCGCTGTAGTGCATTTCCACTTCCTTACATGCGCCCTTCTTTTCGGTTTCTTTGCAACCTGCGCAATCCTGGGTTTCAAGCCATTTGATTTTTCGTTCCCGATCGGCGGCGCTACCGTATACATCAACTGTTTCGATATGCCCACAAGCTCTCGTAATATCGTATTTCATCGTGTGTACCTCCTTGTTCTATCTTATGGTCTTATTATATACCATTGTATGGTATATGTCAACCCCTCCAAGCAAAAAAATGGAATTTGTTGAAAAATTTCGGACGGAAGCTTACCTCCCGGGTCTTGCGTTGATAGCTCTTCATAAACAGTCCTACTATCGTAGCCGCAATGTGATCCCGCCCTTTCTGTCTATTCTTCTCACCCATTTTCGCCTCCTTCTTTTTCTAAAAATAGCTGCACTATATAGTTAGACAGTGATCTGTTTTCCGCAGCTGCGGCGGCTTGCATGCGTTTCTTTACGTCAGAAGAAATTCGCAATGTAAAAGTAGTATCTTTTGTTATGATCTTGCGACGAATAATGATGAATTCGCCGTCGTCGATAACATCGTATTCCGCATAATAATTGTTGAGCAGGGCCTTGAGGTCTTTATTATTTAAATTATCTTTATTGTAGCGATATTCATCGCCGGGGCGTAGGCCAAAGCCGTCATTGGCGGCTTCGGTGATACATTCTATCAATTCCAATTTTTCCATTATTTTACCTCCTTCAATTCGACTTCGTAATATCCCATTTCTTCATAATCGCTGTCAGTCGATACGCTGACGATCTCAAACTTCGTATCGGCACTGATAAGGACTTCGTCCTCACCCTCGGTAGCTTCTAAAAATTCAACTTCTTCTTCGTTGTCGTAGTCGACGGCATGACATTCAACTTCATCGTCGCAACGGAAGTAGTACGTGTATCCGTTGCCGCCGGCATTTACTAACATTTCGTCACTGTTGTCACCGGCCCAGCTTTCAACCTTGCCGCGGTTGTCGTAAATTTGGCCTTCTTCGAGGTCAAGCTTGTAAGATAATACGAGTTCGCGCCCTATCGTAGTTTTTCTATTTTTGATGTTTGCCAATTCTTCTCTAGTCATTGTGATTTCCTCCTTGATCTATCTTATGTGTTAATTGTAACACAATGTAATTACATTGTCAATAGTTTTTCAAAAAAAAAAAAAAAAAAAAAAAAAAAAAAAAAAAAAAAACCCCCACAACAGAGAAGGGGAGGG
>Ga0116152_10002053_pt1 | contig 16425 bp, 13 predicted proteins | sample AD_UKC119_MetaG_FD_89894 | JGI IMG/M metagenome (GOLD analysis project Ga0116152, IMG submission 89894) | Active sludge microbial communities of municipal wastewater-treating anaerobic digesters from Hong Kong - AD_UKC119_MetaG | ecosystem: Engineered > Bioreactor > Anaerobic > Digestate... | reverse complement strand
AGGTTTGTGGAGCTCCTGTATAGCTGAATGTTTCCGAAACCGGAAGACCTGTGGAGCAATTATCGCTTACGGTTGGGTCGGCATACGTAACTATGGCACCACATTCACCAGAATCGTTGTCTTGTGTTATATTTCCAGGGCACGTAATCTCGGGGGCCTCGGTATCGTTAACAGTTACAGACATTGTACAAGTAGCTGTATTTCCGGAGGCATCCGTTGTGGTCCAAATAACCGTTGTTGTTCCTATGGGGTAAAATCCTGAGGCGTCTGCCGTTCCATTAAAATCATTTGTCAAGTTATAATCGGCTATATTATAGTTGGCAGTTAATTGATAAGCCTCCTGAACTCCGCCGCAACTTAAATCAACCACATCGGGATCAGCTTTTAGGACAAAAGTTAGATCTGTGCCGTAACTACCTATCCAACTGTTCCAAGTCGCTTCAGTAATCGTTGCGTTTACCATTACAATTTCACTGCACAAAACATTCAGGTTGCACCCAAAATAGACTTGGCTCCCATCGGGCCCTTCTAGGTCGAAGCAATTATCATTGCTATAAAAATAACCACTAAAGGTAATATCCAATGAAACATCAGAAGTTGCCACGGAAACATTTTCAATAGTGGACGGGGTATCCAACAAAGGTTCGAAAGGCGCCCCCGAATCATCAAAAATAAATGGTGTGTTTGGTCCATTGATGACGGTTGCGACTGATGAAGGACAGCTTTCAGTTACGATAGGAATTGGCACAGTTACATTTGCACCGCATTCGCCCGGATCATTGTCCTGGGTTATATCTCCTGGGCATGCTATGGTGGGAGGTGTGGTATCCACATTGGTAACAGTAGCCCCTATAGACGACGAAGGGGGTGTTGCAGTGTATTTTCTGGCACGTATCCAATCCATTTGTATTGAACCTGACCCGGAGGAAATACCTCCTATGTTTAGTTTTAAGTTTTCGTCTTTGGCATGCTCTGTATCTGTAGAAGTAATTAACCCAACAGTTGGGAACTCTCCAAATATATTTCCAGTATCTTGCCAGGTCAAGGACCAAATTCCAGACGCATTAGTGTATGTAACTAAAGGGGATGCCCAGTTATGGCCAGTGCAAAATCCTCCACTTGCCCCTGTTTTGGATATTCGAACTTGTGTACTCCCTCCTGTAAGCATTGCATAACTTTTTGCAGCGGTTTCCTTTGCCCAATATATTCCAGGCCAATTGCCCGAAGCACTATTTACTTGGGCTTCAGCAGTAAAGACTTCGCTTACGGGAAATGTTGTGTCAGAGATTAAAACCCCATTGCTTGACCAACTCATATCCAAATTACCTCCGGCAACAGTGGCAGTATAGGACCCACAAGAAGTACCAAAATTGGTTAAAGCATCGTCAAATCCCTCCCAAAAAGAGAATGTGGTTTCGGGATCGGAAGTAGATGTAGCTGTCGAGTTTCCGTGGTACATATAAATTGTTTCTGATCCGCCAGCACCAATATTGGGCACATTCACCCAGATAACAGTTGCAGCAGTATTAATGCCACTTTCTATATAGTATGGAAACACCGAACAGGGGTCGTTACCGGTAAAACGGATATCACTCCCATCGGCATTCATTTGTCCTGCGGCTATAAAACTTTGTGTGTCAATTGTAAGCATAACCTCATAATTAGTGAGTGGGCTTGCTCCAAATGAATTATCAATGGTAATTTCTGTTGACCACTCCCAACTGCAATCAACACAGGGAGCCCTAAATTGAGAATTTTGTTCAGTATGTAGATTTGCTCCTTTAAATACAATGTTCTCCCCAACAGGATGTGTTTTAGTAGAAAAATTTGAGATAGAGGTTTCAGATTCAGTTTTTGGAACTGGAAAAACCTGCGCCTTTGCGTACCAATTAAAGCAACAAAAGATAAGTGTCAAAAAATAGGTTAGAATAAATTTTTTCATAATTGATTTGGTTTTAATTAGTTAAGGATTGTTTTGTATGAATACTTATTTTTTGCAAGCTACAATCATTCTATTCTTTATGAAATACGTAGTGCTACGAAATCCATACGTATTAATACGTACAACCAAAAAGGGTACTTTTTAGGAAAATAAACACAAAAGGGTATTGGTTTTTAAGGGGTCTCCTCGCTATTTCTTCGGCGTTTGCATTTAGTTGTTTTTCGAGATAGAACAGCCCATAGAGTTCTGGATAGTAGAAGTATTCGGCAATACCACCGGAGTTTTCGGTAAGATTGCCATCTGCATTGTAGAGTGAAATACGAAGGGTTCTACCGCTTTTATCTATTTTGTGTACATAATTGAAGTTAATTGTTGTTTCACCCAAAAAGGTTTCTTTTCGCGGAAATAATTTTTCACCTAAATTTCTGTTTTTTGCGGATATTATAATTTGATACCTTTGAAAAAATATTGAGAGGGCTTTCATGACTATAGAAAAAAACCTTAAGGAGCGTATCAAAGAGCTTACTTGTCTGTATGAAGTTTCTTCAATTATCGTAAATAACGATTACAAGGAACTCGACAAAACACTCTTTTCCATTGCATTAAGTCTTCGAAAAGCTTTACAATTTAGTAAACAAGCAACGGTTGAAATCAATTCGGAACCGTTCCATCTCCTCTCTTCTACACTTCCAAAAAAAACTGTCTTTATTGAAAGCTATCTTACTATTTTCAATGAGCCGAAAGGATATATAAAAATCCATTATCCCGCAGATAAATTCACCAAAAAGGATTTTTTAAAGGAAGAAAAAAAACTGCTGAAAAACGTGGCAATCAATGTTGGTGATCTTTTGGAACGCGTTGCCATCCGCGAAAACGAAGCCATCGTAAAACGAAAAATGGAACACGCGGACCGTTTGAGTATCTTGGGTGAAATAACTGCGGGAATCGCCCACGAGCTCAATACGCCACTCGCCAATATTCTAGGTTTCGCTGAACTTTTAAAAAGCAAGCAAAAAGAAAGCACACAAGCTGGTAAAGACCTCGATAAAATTATAAACAGCGCCATTTTTTCGCGCGAAGTAGTAAAAAAATTGATGTTCTTCGCATGCGAAATGCCACAGAATTTGGGTCAGACCGATATAATTCCCGTGATAAACGAAGCGATGAATTTGCTGGACCCAACGTTTAAAAAGAACGAGGTAAAATACAAAGTATTTCTCCCGAACAGCCCCGTTTTATTAAAAGCGGATACCATCCAACTTACGCAGGTAATCTTCAATCTGGTACTGAATGCTATTTACTTTTCCCCAAAAGATGGTTTGATAAAAATCATTTTGGAAGAAACAAAAAAGAAAATAACACTTAAAATTTCAGACGAAGGCCCCGGCATTTCGGCTGAAAACGTGCAGAAAATATTCCAGCCTTTTTTTACAACGAAAACCGTTGGCGATGGTTCCGGTTTGGGATTGAGCGTTGTTCACGGAATTATTCGTAGTCACCGCGGAACCATAGATTATCAACCAAATATTCCTAAGGGCGCCACTTTTATTATTACTTTTCCAAAACAATAAAGCCGATGCTTCAAAAGGAAAACATACTGATAGTAGATGACGACATCAATATTTTGGAACTACTCCAACGGCATCTTCATTCACTGGATTACCACACTTACAAAGCTATCTCCGTAAAAGAGGCCGTCTCCATTTTGCGCGATACCGAAATAGATTTATTGATTACAGATCTAAAAATGCCCGAAGTTGACGGTTTCCAGCTCATTCAGTTTGCTTCGGAACATTACCCGAATATGCCAAAACTGGTGGTTACGGGTTATCCTTCTGTACAGGATGCGCTTTCTGCAATAAAATCCGGTGCCGTGGATTATTTGGTGAAACCATTTACAAGGAAAGAGTTGAAACAAGGCGTTTTGAAATCGCTTTCCACAAAACCGAAACGAAAAACAGCAACAAAAACTTCCGAAGCAAAAAAATACAACGAAATAATTGGAGAAAGCGAAGCAATTAAAAACGTAACCCAAATAATTGAACGCGTAAAAGACAATAAAGCCACCATTTTCATAAGCGGCGAAAGCGGTACGGGGAAAGAACTTGTGGCGCGCTCCATCCATTACAACGGCAAATTTTCACGCGCACCCTTTATTGCGGTGAACTGCGGCGGAATTCCCGAAAACCTTTTGGAATCAGAGCTTTTTGGGTATGTGAAAGGCGCCTTTACAGGAGCCAATGACGATCGCGAGGGATTTTTCCAAGCTGCTGAGGGCGGAACTATTTTCCTCGATGAAATTGGGAATGCTTCCCTTTCAGTACAGTCCAGACTTTTACGGGTTTTGCAGGAAAAGGAAGTGGTTAAAGTTGGCTCGCGAAAAAGTGAAAAAATAGACGTCCGCGTGATTGCCGCCACAAACAGCGATTTAAAGGAAATGATTGCAAAGGAAACCTTTCGGGAAGACCTTTTTTACAGATTGACGGTCGTAGAAATTGATGTGCCTCCGCTTCGTGACCGAAAAGAAGATATTCCGTTGTTAGCTGATAAATTCCTTTTTAAGTATGGCAACGAATACAAAGACCGATACATAACCATTGACACCGAAGCGCAAGCCCTTTTGCAGCGTTATGATTGGCCGGGAAACATTCGGGAATTGGAAAACGTGATTCAGCGCGCCGTGATAATGTGTGACAGAACAATAGGCATAAAAGATTTGCCCGATACCTTAAAATACCAAATAAACTTCCCCGAAGATGGCCTGCTTTCCTTAAAGGAAATGGAGAAGAAATACATTCAAAAAGTACTTGCCGCAACTGACAACAACCAAACCAAGGCTGCAGAAATCCTTAAAATAGACCGTAAAACACTACGCGGGAAAACGAAAAAATAGCAATAAAACATAAAAATATAAAATCCCAATTTCCAAAAACACTTCTTTGGATTTTGGGATCTTTCTTTTTTGGAATTTCATTTCACTGGGTAATTTTTCCCCAATGCGGAAAATATTCCTCAACCACTCCATTCTGAATACTTCATCTTAAAATATTTAAAATACTGTTTCAAAGACTGTTATGTTTTAATTTCAAAAAAACCCTATCTATGGCATATCTCTTGCCAACTAGGAATGGCAAACGATAAGCAACTATGAATACAAATCCTATAAATATTTGCAATAGATGTGTACACGCAGCTTATTGCATATTAACGCACAACCAAAGCACAGTATTTTCATGTAGCGAATTTGATGAAACTCAACACCAAATTCCTACCCCGATATTAAAAATTAAAAAAAGAAAGCCAGAACTGGTAACTATTTAAAACAATTACTAAAATGACAAATACACAAACCGTGGAAAAACCGCAACCTGTAAAAAGAGGAATGTTGGACAATGTGTTGGAACAATTCAACAGCGCTGCAGACAAAATAGATCTGAATCCAAACGTTCGCAAAATTCTTAGCATTACTAACACTGAAATTATTATTCACTTCCCTGTTCGCATGGACAATGGTGATGTGGAAATATTCACCGGTTACCGTGTGCAGCATAACAACGCACTTGGTCCATACAAAGGTGGTCTTCGCTATCACCCAACGGTAGATATTGACGCCGCCCGTGCTTTAGCAATGTGGATGACATGGAAAACTTCTCTGGCCGGTTTGCCTTATGGAGGTGCTAAAGGAGGAATCCAGATTGACCCTTCAAAATATTCAAAAGGTGAATTGGAACGAATTACACGTAGATTTACTTATGCATTGGGCGAAAATATAGGCCCAGAACACGATATTCCCGCCCCAGACGTAAACACCAATGACCAAACCATGGCTTGGATCGCAGATACGTATATGAGTACGAAAAGTACCAGCGAACGTTCTAAAAACCAACACGTAGTTACAGGAAAACCCGTTGGTAGTGGAGGTTTGGAAGGCCGTGACCGCGCCACTGGTTACGGTGTGTTTTTGACCATTAAATTTTGGGCAGAAAAAAACAACGAGAGCCTTAAAGGAAAAACATTTATTGTTCAAGGTTTCGGTAATGTAGGTTATTGGGCAGCACATTTCTTGGAAAACGAAGGTGCGAAAATGGTAGGTGTTCAGGATGCCTTCGGAAGTGTTCAAAACAAAGAAGGTATTAAGGTTGAAGATCTTTTCAATTTCGGAAAAGCGAATAACGGCAGTATTGTAGGTTTCCCAGAAGCTTCGCCTATGGAGGGTAAAGATTTCTTCGCTTTGGATTGCGATATCTGTATTCCCGCAGCTTTGGGCAACCAGATTACGGCACAAAACGCAAGTTCAATAAAAGCAACTTTAATTGCTGAAGGTGCCAATGGCCCAACAGATGTTGAAGGCGAGAAAATATTGATGGAACGTGGTATCACGATCATTCCAGACATTATGTGCAATTCCGGCGGCGTGATTGGAAGCTATTTTGAATGGCTTCAAAACCGTAACGGAGAACTTTGGCAAATGGACGAAATTTTGGAGAAACTGGAGAAAAAACTTCGCTCAACCTTTAAAAAAGTTACTGCCTATTCTGAGGAAAAAGAAATTGATATGCGCACGGCAGCTTTTGCAATCGCTATCGAAAGAATTGAAAAAGCCTATGTGCTTAGAGGGATTTTCCCATAATTAATTTTGAATCCTTAAAGATGGGACATCTATCCCTGTTGTTTCAAAAAGCAACGATGTCCCTTCTTTAATTAATAATGAAATAGAAACCATGAAATATGGAAATTTGATATTAGAGAAAAAAGAATACGTTTTTTTGAAGCGTTTACTGAACGTTACCGGTTATTATAAAGACGAAAATACCAAGGTTTCCCTTAAAAAATTGAGCGGTGAGCTAACAAGTGCAATCATTTATGACCACGAAGAAATGCCAGCAGATGTAATTCGGTTTAATAGTCTTGTTACAGTTCAGTCCGGAACATGGCAAACAGAATTTCAGTTGGTAATCCCAACTGAGCGCGATATTGCGGCAAACAAAATTTCCATTTTAGCCCCAATGGGATCGGCCGTAATGGGTTATGCGGAAGGCGATTCCGTAATTTGGAATTTCCCAAATGGCACTAAAGAACTGAAAATTACCAATGTTAAGCAGGCTGAAAAACCTATCGATATTGATGTACTATCATAGTATTTACAATTAACAATTTTTACTAATCATCATGCAGATTTACGATCACGACTCCCCAGAAGCAATAACTTTTAAAAATAGTTCCATAGAACTGGACAACTGGATTGAGCACATCAATTATATTGAAAAAGAGATTACCAATCTGTTGAATCTTGGAAGAGCAGAACTTTCAAAAGTCTTTGACTTTCAAACTATACTTGATAAACTGGTTCGTGAAAAAGAAACAAATGCTAAAATCATTGGTGCTTTTTTAAAATATAAAGAAGGTTTGCCAAAAGCCGCAGAATGTGAAGATGTTGATTGTGATATGTTTTATATAACAGAACATAAAAGGTTTAGAAAAACCTATTTGGAGTATTTAAAAAAATACAGGGAAGTTAAAGAAGAATACTTCAATGCGATAAGCAAATAGTTTATAAAAAAGAATACAACTTCAATAAAATTTTATGATTGAACAGTCGCAGCCCAAGACCATAGGAATCCTTAAAACCCCAAACGATCCGAGGGTTTGTTTGTTGCCCAAAGAAGTGAAACGTCTTACCGGAGAGTTGAAGCTCAACATCCTTTTTGAGTCCGGGCTGGGCAGTTCGCTTCAAATTGATGATGCAGAATATGTGCAGGCAGGAGCAAGCTGCTTGCCAAAAGAAACAATTTTTAAAAATTCGGATACCATTGTATCCATTAACCATACTTTTAGCGAAGTGGAAATGAAGGGGGGTTGTTGCTTCATTGGTATTTTCAACCCCCTCTTTCATGATTCCAAACTCGCTATTTATCAAAAACACAGAGCTACGGTTTACAGTTTAGACCTTCTGCCACGAACTACTCTGGCGCAATCAATGGATGTTCTTTCTTCCATGCAATCTTTGGCAGGGTATAGAGCCGTTATTAAGGCTTCTGAAATCTATAATGGTGTATTTCCAATGTTTACAACTGCTGCCGGAACGCTTACGCCAGTAAAAATATTAGTGCTAGGCGCAGGTGTTGCAGGTTTACAAGCTATCGCCACCGCCCGTCGTCTGGGTGCCATAGTAGAAGCTTTTGATGTTCGTAAATCTGCCGGAGAAGAAGTGAGAAGTCTTGGCGCAACCTTTATTGAAGTGGAAGGCTATACTGAATCTTCAAATGCAGGTGGTTATGCCGTGGAACAAAGTGAAGAATACCAAAGAAAGCAGAAAGAGCTAATCCACAACCATATTTTAACCGCAAACATCGTAATAAGCACCGCGAATATTCCCGGAAGAAAAGCGCCTTTATTAATTGAAACCCGTTCTGTGGAAGCGATGCTACCCGGTAGCGTTATAATTGATTTGGCTGCCGAACAAGGCGGAAACTGCGAACTTTCAAAAAATAAAGAAACAATCAATCACAACGGAGTTGCTATTTTAGGAAACTCAAGCCTTGCTGCAGAAATTCCACTGGCAGCCTCAAAAATACTTTCAAATAATTATTTCTCTTTTTTAAAATATAAGCAAAAGGCAGAAACCCAAAATGATGATCCATTGCTAACCGCTTCACAAATAATGGAAGAAGGTGAATGGACTCACCAATATTTCGCCAAACAACTACAACCAGCTTAAATTATGGAGTTCATAAATCAACACATTCAAGAAATTTATTTTGTTATTTTCTGTGTCTTCATTGGCATAGAAGTAATAGCTAATGTTCCCGCTATTCTGCACACCCCGCTTATGAGTGGCGCCAATGCTATTAGTGGCGTTATTCTGGTTGGGGCAATCATTGTAATGCTTCGGGTACCGGCAAATGATTACCTCAATCTCACTTTAGGGGGAATCGCGGTTTTTCTCGGTACCCTAAACATTTCCGGTGGATTTTTCGTTACCGGAAGGATGCTCAAAATGTTCAGTCAAAAAAAATAATTCCTTAACTTATTCTATATACTCAATACTGAAAGACGAAAAACATAAGGCTACTCACACATAAATACTTCCTTATGTTTTAGTCTTTTTTTAAATTATTCAATTTCAAAAAAACAACTTCAGAATAAAAAACCCATGTACGCAATCATAGAAGTAGGTTATTTAATTGCCACCCTTTCCTTTTTGGGAGGATTGAAATTTATGAGTTCCCCAAAAAACGCAAAGACAGGAAACCTAATAGCCGCAATGGGTATGGTTTTGGCCGTAGTGCTTACCTTTTTGGCCGCGATAACAGCAACTGTTCCCTACACCAATTTAATAATTATGCTTTTGGCAATTGCTGTTGGAACCCTAATAGGCAAAAGACTTTCAGACAAAGTACAAATGACCGGGATGCCACAATTGGTTTCTTTGTTCAATGCAACTGGAGGTGGCTGTGCAATGCTCTTGGGGCTAGTGGAAGCCAACCAAATGGATCCTGCAACAACGATTATCAGTAATCAAATTCTTCTTATTTCAGGTTTGGTTACGGGCGCAATTGCATTAACCGGAAGTATAATCGCAGAACGAAAACTGGCCGGAAAAGTGAAAGATAGACGCAGTAAAACCGTCATCTTTTCTGCAAGAATACTTTTAGGGTTGATGATTTTATTACCCGTCCTTTACTTCATCGGCATTATTCCAATTGGCTTTACCGCTTTTATGTATGTTTTGGCAACGTTGGCAATGGCTTATGGCGTGCTTTTCGTGCTGCCCATCGGTGGGGCAGATATGCCTGTTGTAATTTCACTTTTAAATAGTATTACAGGTATTGCCACAGCCTTCGCAGGTTTTGTTTACGGAAACAAGGCGATGATTGCCGGGGGTATTTTTGTTGGTGCAGCAGGTATTTTGCTTACACTCTTAATGTGTAAAGCCATGAATCGTTCCTTGCTGAAAGTGCTTGCCGGAACTTTTAAAAAGAGTAAAAATGGGGTAGTTGAAGAAGAGCAGGACATAAAGGAAATCAGCATTTCCGAAACCGCGCTTTCTCTTTCCTTCGCCCAAAAAGTGGCTATAGTTCCCGGCTACGGACTTGCAGTTGCACAGGCTCAGCATATTTGTGGACAATTGCAGCAATTGTTGGAAAAACGAAATGTGGAAGTAAATTACATCATACATCCGGTTGCAGGAAGAATGCCAGGCCATATGAATGTTTTGTTAGCCGAAGCTAATGTGGATTATTCCCGTTTAAAGGAAATGGACGAGGGCAATGAAAACATGGAACAATACGATACTGTCTTGGTTTTGGGCGCAAACGATGTTGTAAACCCAGCGGCAGAGAACAATCCCGACAGCCCAGTTTATGGAATGCCCATAATCCGGGCTTATGAAAGTAAGCAAGTAATCGTAATGAAACGCAGTATGGGCAAAGGATATGCAGGAGTGCAGAACGATCTTTTTGGATTGGAAAATTGCAGTATTCTTTTTGGCGATGCGAAGGCTTCCTTGCAGGAAATTGTGAACCAGTTAAAGTTGATTTAAATTTTACAAAGCCATAATTACTAAAATAGCGCCCACAGAAATAAAGATCCACAACGAAACCCCCAGAATCATCGGTTTCCAACCTGCGGATTTTATTTTTTTTATGGAAAGTCCTGCGCCAATCAAAAATAAGGTTAGTACCAATAATGATTTTGAAACACGTGTAATTCCATTTGTCAATTCATCGGGAATGGCGAGATAACTATTTAAAACAATAGCTAAAATAAAGAGAAAAATAAAATAGGGAACTTTCACGCCTTTGTCTTTTCCCTTAAAAAGAAATACCGAAAGCAATGAAAGCGGAATAATCCAAAGTGCCCGAGCAAGTTTTACGGTTGTTGCTACTTTTAATGCTTCGTCCCCAAATGTGTAAGCTGCCCCAACAACCGAACTGGTATCGTGAATGGCGATGGCGCACCAAAGACCAAATTGATGTTGGGTCATTTCAAGTAAATTCCCAATGGGCGGAAAAACAATCAACGCGATAGAATTCAGCAGAAAAATTACGCCCAGCGAAATTGAAATATCCTTTTCGGATGCATTGATAACTGGAGAAACGGCAGCAATGGCGCTTCCACCGCAAATCGCTGTTCCAGAACTTATGAGATGGCTGCTTTTTCGATTCATTTTTAAAAGTCTTCCCAAAAAAAAACCCAGTATCAAAGTAATGGAAATTGAAAAAACAGTAAGTAAAAAGCCATCCTGACCCGCGGCAAGTGTTTCTTTTAAATTCATTCCAAAACCTAAACCTACAACTGCTATTTTCAATAACCAGTTAACTGCCTTGCTATTCAATGTTAAAAAAGGATGGCCTAAAAAATAGGAAAACAAAAAACCGCCAACCAACGCTACCGGACTACTCACATAACCCAAAATGCAAAGTACCATACATATTACAAAAAGTACTTTTACCAACGTTTCATTTTTTTTGGAAACTTCTGTCATTTCAATTAATTGCTCTGCTTTTCTTCGCTTTCATTTCCCTTTTTTAAAACCACGGTTCTGTAGGGGAACGGTATTTCAATCCCTTCTTTATCGAAACGTTTTTTTATACTTTCCAGCAAATCACAGCGCATATCAAAAGCATCTGAAAAATTTCGGGCCCATACCCATGCGCGAATGGTTACGGATGAATCATTTAGCGAAATTAGTGCAACTCTTACCACAGGAAGGCCATCTTTGATTTCAATTGGGGTACGGTTGTCCATAACACGCGGGTGCTTTTCGCTTTCTTCCTGCATGATTTTTTTTGCCAAATCTATATCACTGTCATAAGAAATTCCAATTTCAATGCGTTCGCAGACTTTCGTCTCTCCCAAATCGTAATTAATAAGCTTTTCTTTGTTGATAATTGCGTTTGGAATAACGATCATTTTATTTTCAAAATTTCGGATTACGGTGTGCCGAAGCGTGATATCCACAACAGTCCCTACCATAGTGTCCGTAACTTTAACGACATCACCAATTTTAAAGGGCTTAAATGAAATAATAAAAATTCCGCCAACTAGATTTGACAAGGCTTCCTGCGAAGCGACCCCTGCAATAATCGCAATAACGCCTGCTCCACCAAGCGCGGTTTTCGCAATGCCTTCCAGGGAAGGGAATGCTAAAAGCCCAAAAAGAATTCCCGTGATATAAATTCCGATTACGGCTACATAACGCAAGAATTTAAAACTGGTGGGATCCTGCGCGTTTAAAATCTTTCGCTGAATACTTCTGCGAAACCACATATTTGCAGAAGCCGCGCTCACTATGGTTACAACGGCCAGAATTCCCAAATACAAAATGAGCTTAAAATTATGCCTTAACGCACTGTACTTTTCTTCATTCGCAAAAAGAAAACTTAGAGCTATAAGCCCTAAAACTAACCACAACGCATCCAGAATCCGTTTTACCCAATTTACTGCTTTGGATTGCTCAGCAGGATATTTTTTTTGCTCCTGCTTCAGTAACCATTTGTGGAGTTGGTTGGTAAGAAACCGCAGAAAAAGTACTGAAACAATTATGACCAACGTATAAATAAGCTGCGATTTGTATGTTTCAAAAAAATCTATCATAAAAATTAAAACTCTTTACAATCTCAATTTATAAAAAATTGTCAAGGCAGAGGTTTTTTCAGTCATTACTTTACAAAAAAAATCTCCGTTGTTGCAAGTAAAACCCCAAAAGTACTAAATGAAAACCTGTGAAACTTCAAAATAACTTTTAATCTTTTCAGCTATTATTAAAAAATTGGCTGAATGCAAAATTTGAATTCATTGTTTTTCCCAACTTAGGACTTCAAAAGATTTAATACCTTTAAACTCCAATTAAAAATTCTGTTTATGAGACCTTTTTCTGCCAAAATTCTAATCCTCTCGGTTGCATTTCTTTTTTTAAATTTTTCTGTAAAAGCCCAGGCTTTGAGCGGTCAACAAATTGACAGCCTCGTTCAAAAAACAATGAAGACCTTTGACGTGCCCGGAATGGCGGTTGCAGTTTTGAAGGATGGCAAAATCTATCATAAAAATACATACGGCGTGCGTTCATTAAAAACAAATGACGCAGTAAATGAAAACACACTTTTCGGTGTGGCCTCAAACACCAAGGCTTTTACCACTGCTGCTTTGGGCCAACTTATTGACAAAGGAAAACTAACTTGGGACACGAAAGTAACTGACGTTATTCCCGAATTTCAACTTTCAGATTCATATGTAACGCGCGAATTTACAGTGCGCGATTTAGTTACCCACCGAAGCGGTTTGGGCCTAGGTGCCGGCGATTTGATGGTTTTTCCGGCAAATAATACCACGACCAAAGCCGAAATGATCCACAACCTGCGGTATTTAAAACCTGTATCCTCTTTCCGAAGCAAGTTTGATTATGATAATTTGCTTTACATTGTTGCAGGCGAAGTAGTTGCAAGGGTTTCTGATAAAAGCTATGACGATTATATTGCAGAAAACTTCTTTAAACCATTGGGAATGGACCGTTCCTTTCTTTCCATTCCAAAAATTAAAGCAGACAATAATAGAATTGACGGCCATGCCCCGGTAAATGGGAAGCTGGAGTTAACGGGTGATACCTTTACACAAATCGCTACGCCAGCCGGTGGAATTTTCGCTTCCATCAACGATATGAGCACTTGGGTACAGGCGCAATTGAACGATGGAAAATATGGCGAAAATTTAGAGAAAAGTCTTTTCAGCAGTAAAGTACATAATGAAATGTGGACGCCACAAACCATCTTAAGAAGTGGAAAAGGTCCGTACAACACACATTTTTCAGCCTATGGTCTTGGTTGGTTTTTGAGTGATGTGAATGGTTATTTCCAGGTTGCGCACACGGGCGGATTGAATGGAATAGTGAGTCAAGTTACCCTTATTCCAGAGATGGATCTTGGGATTATCGTGCTTACCAACCAACAAAGTGGTTCTGCTTTTACGGCGATTACCAATTCAATAAAAGATGGATATTTCGGCATAAAAGGAGAAGACAGAATTAAACAATACAACGAGCGAAGATTGGCTGGCGAAAAAGCGGCAGACAGCATTGTTACAGAAGTGGAAAAAAACATTGCGGCACAACTTAAAACCAAAGCTTTCAAACCCGATCCGGCAGATTATACAGGCACTTATAAAGATGTTTGGTTTGACGATGTTAGCATCAGTGCCATAGATGGAAACCTTCATTTTAAAGCCGAAAAATCTCCAGATTTGACTGGTCCAATGACTTTTTACAAAGGAACAACCTATGTAGTGCGCTGGAACGATGCTTCATTAAAAGCAGATGCATTTGTTACTTTCAGTTTGGATACCGAAGGCAAAGCCAATGGTTTTACCATGAGCCCTATTTCGCCTCTGACAGATTTCAGTTATGACTTTCAGGATTTGGATTTTAGGAGATTGGAATAAATGCAACATTTTTTTGGAGCTCCATTTTATTTCTGGTTTACTCTTTCTTAAAAAAGAAAATTGAAATTATAATAAAACCAATTCCAGTGAGAATCGGCAGTACTATTTTCAGCCAATATCCCTGACACTATGATTCCTATTGCAATTAAAACGAGCATTACTAAAAGTATCTTTTTTATAGGGGCCATTGTTGCCAGTAGTTTTTCTAGGCTCCAATTATACATTTTGGTCTTATACAATAAATTGAATAAAGATTACCTTGTCAGATAATGGTTTCGGGCTTTGTGTTCGGGCGGGGTTCGGAGCACAAAACTGTCAACCAGCGCTGAACTTGAATAGAAGCACAAGGCTACAAGTATGCACGTCAACCGCCTGAAACAAAACCTGTGTTGCAGGCGTTTTCTATTTTTTGTTTCCTATTAATTTATCCAGTTCAGCCTTCAAATTAGAGGTCAAAAATTCAACTTTTTTAATTTCTGATATACACTCTGTATTGATGGGAGCTGTTGGCAAATCAAAAAAATCCTTTACCAGATTTTGGGTGCAATCGCTATATGTTGCTGCTGAGTGGGAAGCATTGGGTATAATGACCATTTTGGCATTGGGCATTTGCTGAATGGTAGAATAACCATAAGAAATGGGACATCCGGGGTCAAACTCGCAATTCAGGACCAAGGTAGGCAGTTCACTTTTGATTGGTTCGTAATATGAGGCATCAGGGGATTCTGGTCTGAACGCATAATAAATGTCAAATTCTTCCTTCTTGGCTAAAGATTTCAAATAGGAATATTCTTTTGACAGGTAGGAGGCGGTTTCTTCATACGTTCTGGGTTTCCATTCGTAACCACTTATGGCGAAATAATGAAAATCATTTACTTTTCCGTAGGCATCCCCGCCTATACCATCGTTTACATATTGAGAACTTACCCATTCTACAAGTGCTTCGTCATTTCCATTGGCAAATTCTTTTAAAGCAAGGGGAATGATACTTACCAATTTGGTTTTATAAAAAGTTGAGAACATGATTTGCGCAAAATCATCCCCGGTTAAAACAAAATTTTCCATTCTAATCGGTTTTTTGTCTAAACGTTCAGCCGTTGCTGCAAAATCTGCAATAATATTGGGAAATACCTTTGCCATTTCAGGGTCTTTGTTGATAACCTCCTGTATATGGTTTAGGGTTTCGTTCATAGTATGTACCGGACTTTCGCTTTTTACATTGGGTGGAAAGGGAGAATCCAATACAATGTTTTTTATCCTATTTTCAAAGTGGCGCATATACTGCATAGCTACATGAGAACCGTATGAAACTCCATAAACATTCCATATTTCAACACCAAGTTTTCTTCGTACTTCATCTGCATCGGCTGCTATTTGAAAGCTCGTAAATGTATTGATTGGAATTTTTTTAGATATTAACGAATCTCTGCAATTAATGAAATATTCTAGAGTTTTAACTTTTTTATCGGCTTCAGAAAGTTCTGACTCCTCTAACGCTGATATAGATTCTTGTATGTTATCACACAAATAAGGTTCAGAATACCCCGTACCGGAATAGTCCATCATAATGATGTCATGATTTTCCCTTAGTTTTTTCCAAAAGGGAGATTCAAGATATTTTTGTGCTATTCCGAGCGTTGCAACTCCCGGACCTCCATGAAAATAAACAATTGGGGGCAGTTTTGATTTTTGACGGCTATTTGCCTTGATAACAGCTATTTTCTTAGAACCATTGGAAGCTTCATTATAAATTAGATTTATAGGTATTTTATAACATTTAACTCCACTTGAATCTGCCCAGACCTTGTTGATGCCAATTTCAAAACAGTTACATTCATCCATATTCTGTGCTTGTGTATGGTAAATTGATAGCATCGATACCAATATGAAAAGCAAATGATTTTTTATTGTCATATGAAGTGTCTTGTCCTGAAATATGGCTACAGGTTAAAAATTGATTTACGTTGTTTTTAAACCCGCCTGCCGGACGGGCAGGTATACCATATTTGGTGTTTTTAGTCTAAAGATAAGTGTAATCTTAATTCGCT
>Ga0116152_10002052_pt1 | contig 16428 bp, 11 predicted proteins | sample AD_UKC119_MetaG_FD_89894 | JGI IMG/M metagenome (GOLD analysis project Ga0116152, IMG submission 89894) | Active sludge microbial communities of municipal wastewater-treating anaerobic digesters from Hong Kong - AD_UKC119_MetaG | ecosystem: Engineered > Bioreactor > Anaerobic > Digestate... | reverse complement strand
CCTATAACAATAGTGATGAGTATCAGAACTGTAAATGGTATTTTTTTCATACTCGTTTTTTTATATCAGGTTACAAAAGTACTTAATTTTTTTCAAATGACCAATACTGTTTTAGATATAAAAAAAGAGTCAATTATTATTTGACTCTTTTATAAATAAACAGAAACAGTTTATTATCTGGCTTCACACTCCATTGTGTACCCCATTGAAGTCCATGTTGGATTATCAAAAGCTTCACTAAATATATCAAGCCTTTATGACTTAATCATGGTAAAAAATTAAAAAAATTGACTATACAGATTTCTCCTACTACCATTCAACGAAGAGGCAAAAATAAAATTAATTTTTGAATAAATCAAATAAAAACGATTAAATTTTCATATTTTTGCACTTTATAACAATTTTTAGAACCATGGGTTTAGATATACTTTTAGGGTTGCAATGGGGCGACGAAGGAAAAGGGAAGGTTGTGGATGTTTTAACTCCTGACTATCATGTGATTGCCAGGTTTCAAGGGGGGCCAAATGCCGGTCACACCTTGGAATTTAATGGAATCAAACATGTATTACACATCATCCCATCCGGAATTTTTCATGATGATAAAATAAATATTATTGGGAATGGAGTTGTTATCGATCCCATTATTTTTAAAAAAGAGATTGAAGATTTAATCAAGATGGGATCAAATCCGTATCAAAATTTGTTGATATCCAAGAAAGCACATCTCATTTTACCAACTCATAAATTGTTAGATGCCGCTTTTGAATCGAAGAAAGGGGATCAAAAAATTGGTTCCACTTTAAAAGGGATAGGTCCAACCTACACGGATAAAACGGCACGCCTTGGGATGAGAGTGATTGATGTTTTGTCATCTGATTTTGAAAAGAAATTTGAGAAACTCATTGACAATCACAAAGATCAATTGGACAAAATGGGGTTTGACTACAGTGATAGGTTACCGGTTATGCAAAAAGATTGGATAGAATCTATTGAAACGCTTAAAAAATTTACTTGTATTGACAGTGAATATGAAGTGAATCATTATTTGAATGAAGGGAAACCTGTATTGGCTGAGGGGGCTCAAGGAACTCTTCTAGATGTTGATTTTGGATCCTATCCATTTGTAACATCTTCCAATACTGTGGCTGCCGGTGCTTTTACCGGCTTAGGTGTTGCACCTTCCAGATCAGGGAAAGTGATTGGTATTGTGAAAGCGTATTGTACCAGGGTTGGAAGTGGTCCATTCCCTACAGAATTGTTTGATGAAACAGGCGAAAAGTTACGCAAACAAGGATTTGAATTTGGTGCTACAACCGGCCGTCCCAGAAGATGTGGCTGGCTCGATCTGGTTGCCCTCAAGTACTCCGTAATGGTAAATGGGGTCACAGAAATCGTTCTTACGAAAGCGGATGTGATGAACAATTTTGATACCATCCGGATTTGTACTGCATACCGAATCAATGGAGAGGTAACTGATCGATTCCCTGCAGATACAACTACCATTATTGAACCTGTATATCAGTCATTTAAAGGTTGGAATTGCAATATTACTGAGATCCATAACTACGAAGATCTGCCTGAAACCTTTAAAACCTATATTGACTTTATTGAAAAAGAAACAGGTGTAAGAATCTCTATAATCTCTACAGGGCCTGACAGATCAGAAACGATTATCAGATAACTATGAAAAAATCGGCTTTATATCTGATCCTTTTACTTATTGGCTTTGCCATACTTTTTTCAGCGTGTCAGCCGAAAATATATGGACAAGTGAAGCGAAAAAAAAATCGGAAATGTGGTTGTGAACTGGTACAGCCCAACCCTACAAATTTATGTGCTCTTCCTGAAAAAATGGATTGAAAATGAAGAATAACAACGCTTTGTCTTTTATTTTTCTTCTGTTTGTATTCATCTCTTGTCAATCGAATCAAAACAAGGTGGATTTTTCCGGGCATATCAACACGAATACAGAATCTGAGATCTCATTGTATCAAGTATTCCCTAACAATGAGGTTCTTATCGATTCTTCCCCAATCAAAAATGGCAGATTTCGTTTAACCGGGGAGATCAATTCCGAAGGTCGTGACCCCTCTTTTTATAAACTGGTACTTTCTAAAACCAATTTTATTCTTACAATCGCTTCCCCTGGAGAAAAACTTGTTTTTAATATTGATTCAGCCATAATGGTAAAATCTTATACGGTTAAAGGGGGAAAAGATGCTGATCTGATGCAACAATTGAACCATCAGCTGAAGTTATTTGGTGACTCTGTTCTTGCTTTAGAACAGATCTATTTTAAAAACCAGTATAATGACTCTGTAAAAAGTGGTATCGAATCCACTTATATGGATTATATCAATAACCACAAGGTCTTTTTAAGTCAATTTATTGAAAAAAACCCTCATAGTTTATCCACATTAACTGCTTTTTATCAGAAATATGGACGTAGAACTTTTTTCCCTGAAAAGGAGAATATATCTTTACTTCGAACTATTATTTCATCTTTAGAATCAAAATATCCCAACAATAAAGATGTAATCTATATCAAAAACAGAATAGAACGTATCACAACCACTGAAAATTGATCTTTTTTATGGTCTTACATGGTTGATAATCACATTTTCATCCAATCCTCTATAGTTAATAACCTGAATAACTGTTTGATCTTTTAGAAATAAAATGGTAGGGAAAGAGCCATACACAGCCTGAATAACCGGTATCGGATCTTGGTATGAATAGAGATGAAACTGATCAATTTCTGTTTCAATCTTAAACTTCTCAACCCCTTTTTGATCTCCTAAAACGATAATTTTCAGTTTATTGGGATTCAAATTATTTTGATTGAAAATATATGCAAATTTTTGAATGCTCAATTTACAAAATTTACAACCCGGAATAAAGATAGCGATCATATGATTTCCATGTATCTCATTCATATCCTGAAGAGTAGAGTCAGAAAGGATCGTTAATAAAGCTTCCTCGTTGACTTTGGATTTTGGGGTATACATTTTGTTAAACAGGGCATCTGGCGGAACTACAATAAAAGTTAGAGAAATGGTAACCAGTACGATTCCAGATGCGATCCAACGGGAAAACTTAAAAGTCGATTCTTTCTGTTTTTGAATAAGAATCAATAACCCGATGATAACACCATTTTTGATAATCGATTCCACCGGATTGATCTCGATAAAACTACCAAAACAATGACAATTGGCATCATTTCTGAAAAGCGCAGTATAGATGAGAAAAAGCGTGAAACCAATCATGGTGAACATCGTTAACCACCATGTTTTGGAATAGTATAATTTTAAGATCAGAAAAAAGCCCAGTATAAATTCCGCAGATATCAATAGTCTGGACAACAAAGAGGTCAGAAAAAAATTAAAAAACCCGAATGAGTATATATACAATTCAAAATGATCAATGGATAATAATTTCAGTATAGCTGACGCGATAAAAACAATACCAATAATGATGCGAAAGATTATTTTTAAGTTTTTCATATTTTTTTTTAAAATCCTTTTGGAATTGAGTTTATTAATTGTTTGGTATAATCTGTTTGAGGGTTAAAATAGATCTGATCTGCATCATCCAATTCAACAATAAGTCCATTTTGCATGACAGCCATACGATCCGACATAAATTTAACAACAGAAAGATCATGAGAAATAAAAAGATAGGTAAAATGAAAATCTTGTTTCAACTCGTTTAACAAATTGAGAACCTGAGCTTGAACAGAGACATCAAGCGCTGAAACTGATTCATCACAGATGATCAATTCAGGGTTTACCGCTAACGCTCTGGCAATAGAGATTCTTTGACGTTGCCCCCCTGAAAACTCATGTGGATAGCGATAGAGATGATGTTCCTGAAGTCCTACCCTTTCCAGTAGTTCAATTGCCTTTCTTTTTCGCTCTTTTGGATTATCAAAAATTCGATGGACCTTCATAGGCTCCGTAATCATTGCTCCAATTGTAAGTCGTTGGTTTAATGATGAATATGGATCCTGCAAAATGATCTGCAACTCTTTTCTGATCGATCTCAACTGAGAATTTGATAACGTTGTAAGATTTTTCCCTTTAAAAAAGATAGCCCCAGAAGAGGGTTCAATCAGGCGGATCATAGAGCGACCCAATGTGGTTTTACCACATCCGGATTCACCAACAAGACCTAATGTTTCTCCCTTGAAAATTTCAAGATTAATATCTTTAATGGCATGAACATAGGCTCTTTTTTCAAAGAGAGATTTTTTCCGAACGGGATAGATCTTATTGAGGTTTTCAATTCTAATATAGGGTTCTTGGTCATATAATTTCTGATGGGAGAATACCCTCTCCTCTTTTGTTACAACAAGGTTATTGATCAGATCCCCCATTTCAACTGAAGTTCCATTTTGAGATCCTTTCAGGAAATCGTCGACGGTAGGGAGCAGTTTCAGTCGGATATTGAGTGGAGGTCTACAAGCAAGTAACCCTTTGGTATAAGGGTGTTTCGGATTTTTAAACAAAGACGCTACAGAACCTTGTTCCACAATTTCACCTTTAAAAAGGACCAGCACGGTATCTGCTATTTCAGCCACAACACCAAGATCGTGGGTGATAAAGATCACACTCATACCATTCTTGGCCTGAAGTTTTTTAATCAACTCCAGAATCCCTTTCTGAACGGTAACATCAAGGGCTGTAGTGGGTTCATCGGCAATAAGGATATCGGGATCACAGCTCATAGCCATGGCAATCATCACCCTTTGTTTCTGACCACCGGAAAGCTCGTGGGGGTAGGAATCAAAGATCTTTTCAGGTCTGGGCAACATCACTTCATCAAAAAGATGAATAACCCTTTTATATGCTTCTTTTTTAGAAATGGGAAAATGAAGTCTCAACGCTTCCATGATCTGCTCTCCACATTTGATAACCGGGTTCAGTGAAGTCATCGGTTCCTGAAAAATCATAGCGATTTTCTTTCCCCTGATTTTTCTCATATCATGAGATTCGGCACGAATAATATCACAACATTGATTGGAAGTTGGATCTTGAAAAAAGATTGCACCCCCATTCCATCGGGAAACTTTCTCGGGAATTAGTTTCATAATAGAGAGGGCGGTTACCGATTTCCCTGAACCCGATTCTCCTACAATACCAATCGTTTCCCCTTTTTTAAGAGAAAAAGTGATCCCTTTTAAAATCGGTTTCCAATCATCATCCGATTTTAAATTTAATTTTAAATCCTGGACTTCGAGAATCGTCATGTTCGTTCGTGTTTCACTGCAAAAATAATATTTATCGTTGATATTTGAGTTAAAAATCAAAATTTAATGTAACAATCTGTTCTGTATTAAAATCAACTTTAAAAAAGTAAGATTGATGACCATTAGTCACTCCAACAATATCTGCCTGAAGTGTTTTATTGTATCGACCCACCTGTTCCACAACGGACTGATCAATTTTCACATGTGACGCTTTACACTCAATTACAAGCAATGGTTGTCCTTCATTATTAAACACTACAATATCATAACGTTTAGACATTCCATTGACTATTAATTGTTTTTCTATACCAATCAAAGCAGGAGAAAACCCATGCTTTTGAATTAGTCGTTGAATACAATATTGTCTTACTTTCTCTTCATCGGTTAACACCACCCATTTTTTTCTGATGGGGTCAAAGATCTCCGTTTTGCCGTTTATTTCACGAACTTTAGTCATTTATTAAGAATTAGTTTGCCACAATAAACAGATACCGGTTTGTTTTTGCTGGAACCAATCGGAGCGTTATAGGTACAAATTTCTAGAACGCTTCAAATTCCATCATAAATCCTATTCATTTCCCTTGAAATAGTGCACAGCATTATCGAAAATATTCTGTACTTTATTTCCGGAAATATTTTTATATAAGTGGGTGCCTTTACGTTCGCTATGTCCCATTTTCCCCAGTATCAATCCACAGGGGGATACAATTCCCTCAATAGCAAACATCGACCCATTAGGATTGTGAGGTTCCATCATTGTGGGATTCCCATCAAAATCACAATATTGGAATGCAACTTGACCTTTACGGAAAAGTTGTTCCGCCATTTCAGAAGAGACAACAAATTTACCCTCCCCATGTGAGATTGCTACCTGATGTACATCACCGGTTTGGAACGAACGTAACCAGGGTGAATTAGTGGAAGTGACCACAGTTTTCGTGATATGAGACAAGTGACGATTGATATCATTTCTGTATAATGTGGGGTCTTCCGGTTTCACAGATCCAATCTTAGCATAAGGCAGTAATCCGGATTTTACGAGAGCCTGGAATCCATTGCAAATACCAACAATCAAATGTTTTTTAGCCAACAATCTTTCGATAGCGCCTTTGATTTTTTCATTATTGATCACATTGGCAATAAATTTACCACTACCATCCGGTTCATCACCGGAGCTAAATCCGCCACTGAAAGCTAAAATATGGGCCTCATCAATCAATGCTGTCAACTGTTCAATCGATTCATTGATCATGGTTTCATTGAGGTTTTTAAAAACAAAAATGGTGGTTTCTGCACCTGCTTGTTCAAATGCTCTGGCAGTATCATAATCGCAGTTTGTCCCTGGGAATACCGGTAATACCACTTTGATTTTATCCACAGAACCGGGATAGGGTTGATAACTGTTCTTCCCCTGATAAAAAGGTTGATCAGGAATATTGGTTTTATTGTTTGCAGGAACGGTTTCAGGGTATAGGGAGTCAAAAGTGCCCCTCCATGACGCCAACACTTTGGTTTTGTCGATCTGCTTTCCGTTGATTACAAACTGATCACTAACGTGACCTAAAAGTACACTTTCGGGATAAGTTAGGTCCTTTTCTGTTTCAACTATAAATCCACCATACTGGTAATCAAACAAAGGCAAGTCGGTTTGAATATTGAAACCTAAATCGTTCCCAAAACTCATTTTGGCAAGCGCTTCAATGATTCCTCCAAACTGAATGGTAAAGCAGGATATGATGGTTCCAGATCCAATGTGTTGATAAACGAAGTCAAAAAGTTGTTTTGTTTTTGGAATATTTATTTTAACATCTTTTCCTACAGGAGAAGGGAGAAAATAGATTTTATTCCCCTTCATTTTAAATTCCGGAGAGATGATGCGTGCACTATTTTCAGTTGTAATGGCAAAAGAGACGAGTGTGGGAGGCACATTGAGATGTTTGAAGGTGCCACTCATGGAGTCTTTACCCCCAATAGCAGGAAGGTGAAACTGATTTTGCATATAGACAGCTCCCAGCAGAGCGGCAAAAGGTTTACCCCATTTGGTTTCATCTTTACCCAGTTTTTCAAAATACTCCTGGAATGTGAATCGTATCTTTTTATAATCTCCTCCAACAGCAACAACTTTTGCCATCGATTCGAGAATAGCCATTTGAGCCCCATGGAAAGGTGATTTTTCAGAGATATATGGATTATATCCAAAGGATAAAATGCTGGCAGTATTTGTAATGCCGTTTCTAACAGGTAATTTTTGAACACCTGCCTGTGTTTCAGTTAGTTGATATTTCCCACCAAAAGGCATTAAAACAGTAGACGCTCCAATCGTTGAATCGAAATTTTCGATCATCCCTTTTTGAGAAGCTACATTTAAGTCTGCCATACGGTTCAACACTTGCTCTTCCAGTGTATTACCAACAACTGGAAGGGGTTGTAAAACATCCTGTTCGATCGATCCAACGGTAACCGCAGCTTTTTGTCGTACACCTGAAGTGTTGATAAATGCTCTGCTGATATCTACGATGGTTTTACCATTCCAGTTGATTTTAAGACGAGGTTCTTCGGTTACATAAGCGATGATAGTAGCTTCAATGTTTTCTTCTTCACAGTAGTGGAAGAAGGTGTCCACATCTTCAGGGGCGACAACTACACTCATTCTTTCCTGAGATTCGCTGATGGCTAACTCCGTTCCATTGAGTCCTTTATATTTTGTTTTCACTGCATTCAGGTCTATTTCCAGACCATCTGCCAGTTCACCGATAGCAACACTTACACCACCTGCACCAAAGTCATTTGACTTTTTGATCAGTCTGGTCACATTAGGATTTCTGAAAAGGTGTTGAATTTTCCGTTCTTCAGGGGCATTTCCTTTTTGAACTTCAGCGGCACACACTTCAAGGGATGCTTCAGTATGTTCTTTAGAGGATCCTGTTGCACCACCAATACCATCACGACCTGTTCTTCCACCAAACATAATCACCACATCACCGGGAAGTGGTTTTTCTCTTCTCACCTGATGAGCAGGAACAGCCCCCACAACGGCACCAATCTCCATCCTTTTTGCTTTGTAACCTTCATGGAAGATCTCTCGAACATGGGTACAGGCCAAACCGATCTGATTTCCGTATGAGGAGTAACCTGCAGCTGCTGTTTTAGAAATCACCCTTTGAGGAAGTTTCCCTTCAATCGTATTTTCAACCGGTTCCGTGATATTCCCGGCACCGGTAACCCGCATCGCCTGATACACATAACTACGTCCACTCAATGGATCACGGATGGCACCTCCCACACAGGTGGAAGCGCCACCAAATGGCTCAATTTCAGTAGGGTGGTTATGGGTCTCGTTTTTGAACATCAAAAGCCATTTTTCAAGAACACCATCTACGTCAACATCCACAAAAACACTGCATGCGTTGATCTCATCAGAGAGTTCCATATCATCCAGGCGTCCCTCTTTTCTCTCATTTTTACCACAAATGGTTGCCATGTCCATTAATGTGATCGGTTTTCTGTTCCCATGTACGTTCTCACGCAAGGCAAGGTATTGTGTATAGGCTTCTTGTAACTGAGTCTCAAAAGCAGATGGTGTGAAAGTGATCTGTTCCAGTTCGGTTTCAAAAGTAGTATGTCTACAATGATCACTCCAATAGGTATCCAACACTTTGATTTCGGTTTCATATGGATCCCTTTTCTCTACATTTTTAAAATAGTCTTGTACAAATAGTATATCTTCAAGTGACATTGCCAAAGATAGTTCTTCTCTAAACTTCGACATATTATCCAAGTCATATCGTATAAATCCTTCAAATACAGGAATTTCAGAAATTTCTATTTTTTCAGAAGCATCCAGAACAGACATCTCTTTTTCCCGGGCTTCCACTTCATTGATACAATATTTTTTAATCCTAACCAGCTGATCTTTTGTAATTTGATCATCTAAAATGATTAGTTTAGCACTTTTGATTATGGATTGATTTTTAGGATCAATCAATGACAGACATTGCATAGCACTATCGGCACGTTGATCAAACTGACCAGGTAAAAATTCTATTGCAAAATAGTTCGATTGTGAAAGATCCATCTCTTCATACACATGATCCGTAACCGGTTCTGAAAAGATCGTGTTTTTTGCTTTTTCCAATGTTACGGCATCAATTTCAAACAGATCATAAACATTGATCAATCTAAGGTGTTGTAAGTTTAAATGGAGGTTGTGATTGAGTTCATTTTTTAAAGCTTGTGCTTCAACTTGAAAATCTGATTTTTTTTCAACAAATAGTCGGATTTTATGATAATAAGTCATCGGATTAAATATTTGACAAAATTTATGAATCTATTGATAATAGGGCTATTAAAAAGCAAACTCCAGAATAGTAAATATTATAGCGATTGCAAAAGTAGCAGCAAGAATTCCCCTTCCGGTCAGGTCATATTTTAGTTTTAAAAGATAATATCTAAGAGAAAAAATATTGGGGATCATACTTAGTAAAATCAATTTGTTGTTGGTTATCATTTCGATAGGTCCTGTTCTCATTTCGATAAGATAAATAATAAGTTTTAATAGAGCAAACATGATGAATGGGAACAGAACTCCCATAACAACTCCCATAATCATGGAGTCTTTTCTTAATTTATCAATTATTCTTCCCATTTTTTCAATTCGTTTAAGTGATGATGTGCTGTCATATCAAATTGTACCGGTTGTACAGATACGTAGTTATTGGCAAGTGCCCATTCGCAACTATCCATACCATGATCCGTATTAACTAGTTCTCCTGAAAGCCAGTAATAAGGTCTTCCAAAAGAATCAATATGTTCATTAAGATCTTCATTCCAGTACCCTTTGGTTTGTCGGGTAATTTTAATACCATTGATTTTTTCAAGTGGGATATTGGGAATATTCACATTCAGACATGTATGAGCCGGAAGGCCATCCTGGAGCACTTTCTGAATCATTTTGTGTGCATAAGCTTTGGCCGCTGTAAAATCTGCCTGGTGTGAATAATCTAATAATGAGAATCCGATCGCGGGTACATTTTCAAAACTTGCTTCAATAGCTGCAGCCATTGTACCGGAATAGATGAGGCTAACGGAAGAATTGGAACCATGATTGATTCCGGAAACGACCAAATCAATTTTGCGATTTCGGAGGACCACTTTTTGGCCCAGTTTTACACAATCAACGGGAGTCCCATTGGTTCTATAGAATTTAACACCGTTTTCTGTTTTATCGAGTTTGATCCGCAGAGGAACATTCATCGTAATAGCGTGTGCCATTCCTGATCTGGGGCCATCGGGTGTAATCACGATCACTTCACCATATTGTGAAGCAACTTCAGCGAGTGCAGCTACCCCTTTTGCCTCATGTCCATCATCGTTAGTAACCAGTATGAGGGGTTTGTTTTTTGTCATATTTATTTTCTAATTATTTTATATTGAGCGATTGTAGCGTTGTTTTCTAAAATGTATACTATATATACACCGGAAGCAAAATCGGTAAAATCGATTGTAATTTTGTTTTCGGTTACATTTTGTGTTTTAATCCGTTTCCCATAGATATCATAAACTTGTACTGTTGCGTTCTCTTGAGTAACTTTTTCGGGCAATGTAAAATAACAGATCCCTTCTGTTGGATTCGGATACCCCATAAAGTCTGTCACTTGAGGATCTTCTATTCCGGTTGTTTGTGCTCCCGCGATACCTATCTCGTACACTCTTTCATGAATATAAGCCCCAGTTATATAGGTCAACTTAATCAGATCAATGCGTGGTGTACTTACAGAACCTTTAACAGTAGCTAAAAAGTCTGCTTGAACAATTGCAGATGGATTTAAGGTATTAACCGGTACAACATCTCTGTTAAAATTAAGATATCCTCGTAAACTTTCAATTTTGGAATACCCGGAAACAGCTGTTCCATCTCCGATATTTTCTATTGGAATAGAGATAGTTGCCATTTCACCATAATCTAAAATATTATTGTGATTTCCCATAGCCTGATCATTGATAACAACATTTCCGGATGAGGGACGCGGTGCCAATACATGTTCTTCAAAGTCATAAACTCTGGTTGTAAAATCATCGGTAATCACAACTGTGAATGAAGCAGTATGCCCAAAAGGAACATTATTGGCGAATTTAACCTGAAATCCGTTTTCAAATTGATGGGTAGATCCAGACTCTATGAGGTTTGTTTGTGCAACTGAATCCATAAGAGATACATAAGGATCAGATGTTCTTAATTTACATACAATATTATTGGATGGGAGTGTTCCAATATTTTCTAAACTAAAACTAATTTTTTGATTTTTACCTGTTTCAGGCAATTCCAAAGTTGTTCCTTGTTGGTTTCTAAACTGATGAGATGAAAAAATCAAATAGGGTTCATTCAGAATGGTTACAGCAAAAGCACCCATATAAGGATTATGGTTAAATTTTGTTAAAACAACAGATACAGTATCCCCATCTGTTAAGGTATTGGGAAGGGAAATTACAGCTGTTCCATTGCTGATCACTCCTTGTCCAATGATTGTATTGTTATAGCTGAGTGTAACTTTTGCACCATCAATAGGGGAAGTGATGGTAAAATTAGCAGATCCAACACCCACCTGATTAAGGTGAGAAGCTGTTATGGTTGTACCGGTTGTAGTACGAACCATCATAGAAGGATCCCCAAATAAAATCCAGGTTCTATACGTATTAACATCGGAATAGGTGTCCAGCATTTTCATTAAACCACCAAATGAGATTCCACCGAGAGTTCTTTTGATATTGCCCGGATATGTTTCAGTTAATATTTTAATACATTCATCCTGTCCACACATGGGAGGATTCCAGGGTTGATTGATTGTTCCCATTAATGCACCCACTGCACCGGTTGGTTTTCCCCCTGATGTTGCTCTTAACCAAACTTCAGCAAAACATAATTTGTTTACATAATTTCCATTTTGACATGCAACAGAAAATATAAAAGGTAGTTTTTCATAATTGGTTAACTGTGTAATATTGGTATTAGAAAAATAGGATGTTACAAAAACATTGTAATCTCCATGTCCGCAATAGTTGATGATACCTACCCCTTCATTGATCGCATTTTTAACCATAGTAGCATTTGGGTTTCCACTGGCATCCAATCCACCCTGGTTTCCATCAAAGAACTCATAACCTGAAGTATAGGTGAAGTTTTGAAGTGTATTGTTGATATTTCTGATATGTTGGTAATCATATTCACCACTATCACCCGGACCTTCACTGGATCCAATTCCACAAAAAGCAGCATGGTGCGTTTGTGTAAATAACCCCTGTTCATAACCAATAAATTTGTTCACCTGTACAATAACCTGATCCACATTTTCAGCAGATAATTTACCGAGTAAAAGATCCGGATAATTGTCCCCGCCAGCCACTTCTGTGAAGTAGTTGTCTGCCGTGTTTCCACTTAAGGTAAAGTATGGAAACTGGGTGTGATCCCCAACTATTAATACATAAGCCAGATTATGGGTGTTGTAAAAGTTGGTAATATACGTTTTTATTGCAGCTGCTGTGCTACCGGCTGTAGATGTTGGAACGATAGTTGTCTGAATCCCTGATTTTATCTTCCAATCTCTTAAAGGTTCCAAAGCAGCAACAAAATTGGCAGGGGCTATGATCAACATCTCCCCCTCTTCGGTTAAAGGGGTGTATTTACTATCATTATAATTTGAATAATTCAAAAAATGGCGTCCATAGATCTGATGGTAGGTTGCATTGTTTTTTTTGGCACTAATAGATGTTGTAGCCTTCTCATAAGAGATTCTGATAATCATATATTGAAACACCTTCAATGATTTCTCTATAGGATGATAGGTAAAAGGATGAACCGTTACAGCAACTCCATGAAAATCTCTCATTTGATATGGATTCCCCAAGATTGCAGCTTCTTCTCCCCAGAAAAAATTACTTAAATAGGGTGCCCCTTTAACAAAGGGAATAGATGAAGGATTGATATCCCTGTATAAAGTCCCTTTGGATGGTGCGAGATTAAAATGGGGAACGATAGTATAGGGACTTTCCAATATTGAAATGGCAGGAACCACTCCTTCTGGTATGATCACTGATGCTGCTGATTTCAGAATCTCGGGAGCACCAAGCTCATCCACCGGATAAGCATTTCCCATGGATAACTGGTACATCGTTTCCCCATTTACATCAACAGGAATTGTCTCATAATAAGATGGAAAATCAACGCGGATGGTCACATCTGTTGTGGTTTGTGAAATCAAAGAAAACTGTACCTCTTGTGCTTTTATTCCAATGATAAATAAAAATGTAATCAGAAGTAAAAAAATAGATTTTTGTTTCATGGTATCGTAATTTATAAATAATTCTGTAATGATAATACACTGTCTATCACTCTTTTAACTTGGTCGTCGGTTAAATCGTAATATACAGGTAAACTGATCTCCCTCGAGTAATTGTCGTAAGAAACAGGATAATCTTCCATTTGGTATCCTTTGTTCTTATACACCGTTAACATAGGGAGTGGAATAAAATGGACATTAACAGTAATCTCCTGTTCAAAGATTTTTTGCATCAATTGATCTCTTTGTTCTTCGGTTATCCCTTTGATTCTCAATGGATAAACATGATAGGAGGAGATTTTATCTTCTGTTTCGTAAGTAGGAACTTCAAAACAGTCATATTTTGAGAACGCTTGGGAATAGGCATCAAAGATCGCTTTTCTTTTCACCAGCATATCATCATCGTACCTTTCAAGTTCAATCAATCCAATTGCAGCCAAGATATCTGTCATATTGCATTTATAACCCGCTTCTGTAACATCATACCGCCAGTTGCCCAGTTGTGTTTTGGCTAAAGCATCTTTACTTTGTCCATGTAAGGATTTCGCACAAAGTGCTTTATATATCTCTTCATTATTAAATGGATCCAATAGATTGAGACAAATAGCACCCCCTTCGGCGGTTGTTAAATTTTTTACCGCATGAAAAGAGAACACTGTAATATCACATAAAGAACCCGTTCTCTTCCCTTTGTAAATGGCACCCACAGAGTGTGCGGCATCAGAAAGGACCAAAATCCTGTTTAACATTTTTTGTTCATCGGTAGCAGGATTAAAGAGTTGTTGAATCGCAGTATCCTGAACCAGAGTGTTTATCTCATCATAATCACATGGAAATCCTGCTATGTCAACGGGAATAATCACTTTGGTCCGGGGTGTAATTGCTTTTCTGATATTTTCGATATTAATGTTAAAATCGGGATTAACATCAACCATAACAGGTGTAGCACCACAATGAACCACCACATTAGCAGTAGCGCAGTAAGTATATGCAGGAACAATCACTTCATCCCCATCGGTAACACCGAACCAGCGAAGCACCAATTCCAATCCTGCAGAAGCAGAATTAAGACAAACTACTTTTGGTACTTGTACATATTCCGCTATTTTTTGTTCTAGTTTTTTAGTTCTGGGTCCTGTTGTGATCCAACCGGAACGAAGAGCATCCGTAACTTCAGCAATGATTTTTTCATCAATACGGGGGGGAGAGAATGGAATGATCATAGGTGTTAATTTTGAGGTGTTATTCTTTTGAGTTTTTTTTCTGGTTTTTTTAAATGGATTAAATCGTTGATATTGGATGCCAGGTTTATTGTAATCGGAGCTGCTCCAACAGCAAAGTGAGACCGGGCAAAACTGAAACGGAACGTTTTTATGTTAAAAGCAAATCCGTAAGAAAATCCTGCTGCACTTTTGTTTTGGGGTATATACATCTCCTGATTCCTATTGTAGTTAAAAGAGGCAAAAAGGGAAAAGTTTTCAGAAGGCAAAATCTCAATACCAAAAATGAAATGTCTGAAAAAATTGTTCACTTGTTGTGAAAAGGATGAAGGATATTTATAATCTCCGGTTATCGCATCCATTTCCAGCAATGGATCATCATCCCCTTCGTATGTCATATCCCATTTGTATAACGAATGCAGAGAAAGATGCAATCGAACGGGAACATGTTCCAATCGCTTAGATAATGCAAACTGAATGTCAAAAGGAAGTTTTTCATATTTCCCCGGAGTATATGTTACAATCTGAGACCCCATGTTTTTAAACAATACAGACATAGAGAACATCTTGTCTGGGTCATAGTAAGTCCCGGCAACATCTGTTGCCAATCCAAAAGAGGTATATGTTTCATATCCGGAGTAGATCAGTTTCAGATTGGCACCTAATGAAAGTTTGTCTGAAAGTTTTCTACCCCATCCAATCGTTCCGGCATAGTCTCCTGCTGTAAAAGAGCCGATCACATTTCCGGATTCATCCGTTTGTGTAAAAGTACCAAAGCCCACATATCTCATTTCAAAGGCAAAGCTGCCCCATTTTTTAAAAGTATGGGAATAAAAAGCGGATCCATAAGCAACATTGCTAAAATAATCCACAAAATTAACACCAAGTGACGTATGAAAACGATCGGAAATAGTAGAAGGATTCTGAAACAATAAGGTTGGATCATCTGAGTAGGCTGAAATCAAACCTCCCCCCAATCCGCTATTTCTTGCAGAATAACTATAGTTTAGAAGATTATAAACACTGTTTTTACCCAATTGAGCATAGCCGCTAACCATACTGCAAACAAGAAAAAACCCGATAACAAATTTTTTAGGCATCGCTTCCGGAATAGTTGGCAAAGATAATGAAAAATGAAATACGTTCATCTATTATATTTTTAATGAATATTACTGAAAACGTATTTTTGGTCCTTTTTATTTTACAGAAACCAATTGTCCACATGCTGCTGCAATATCCTGCCCACGACTTTGTCTTAAGTTCACAATTAAATTGCGAGATTCAAGATGGTTAATGAATATCTTAGTCCTTTCAACAGTTGATTTCCGATAAAAAGTATCTGTAGAATTGTACTGGATGAGGTTTATTTTTACAGGAAAAGCTTTACAGAACTGACAAAGATTTTCAGCATCCTCAACAGAGTCATTAATCTGATCTATCAAGACATACTCTATGGTGATCCTTTGATTGGTCTTTTGATGATAATATCGAAGTGCTTTTTGGAGCATCAGCAAAGGATTGGATCTATTGGCAGGGATCAGCCGATCACGGGTAACATCATTGGCCACATGAACAGAGACTGCCAGATTTGCTTTAAACTGGTCATCCGCAAGCTGTCGGATTCCCT
>Ga0116152_10002051_pt1 | contig 16429 bp, 16 predicted proteins | sample AD_UKC119_MetaG_FD_89894 | JGI IMG/M metagenome (GOLD analysis project Ga0116152, IMG submission 89894) | Active sludge microbial communities of municipal wastewater-treating anaerobic digesters from Hong Kong - AD_UKC119_MetaG | ecosystem: Engineered > Bioreactor > Anaerobic > Digestate... | reverse complement strand
TATCCGGAGGCGGGTGACGGCCCGCACAGGGTGACCTAGGATGCGGGCCGGAGGGAGCATCCATGATCCGCAGACTTGCCGCGGCCGCACTGGCCGTCCTTGCGGCCTGTGCCAGCCAGCCCGCGCCGGCCCCGCCGCACAGCGAGCCCATCGCCGGGCCCGGTCTCTTCGAGGCCCGCCGGGCCGACTGGCGCATCGGCGCGGTGACCTACCAGGTCTTCGTGGATCGCTATGTGCCGAGCGCCGATCTCGATGCGAAGCGGGCCCTCTATGCCGCGCCACGCACGCTGGAGGACTGGAACACCCAGCCAATTGCAGGCGAAAAGGTCGAAGGCTCGATCCACTGGTCGCAGGAGCTCGCCTTCTGGGGCGGCGACCTCGCCAGCCTGCGCACGAAAGTCGGCTACCTGAACGATCTCGGCGTCGACGTGCTCTACCTCAATCCCATCCAGCTGGCTGATTCGAACCACAAATACGACGCCATCGACTATCGCGAGATTTCACCGGAATACGGCACGAAGGCTGACCTTCGCGCCCTCGCGGGAGACCTGCACGCCGACGGGATGCACCTCATTCTCGATGGCGTGTTCAATCACATGGGCGAGAATTCCCGCTGGTTCCTTGACGCGCAGTCGTCGCCGGACAGTCCGTACCGGGACTGGTTCACCTTCGATCCCTCGGTTCAGAACGGCTATGTCGGCTGGTGGGGCATCGCGGCCTTGCCGGAGCTGAAATGGGAAACCCCCGAGGTCCGCGCCGAAATCGTGGACAAGCCTGACTCGGTGGTGCGCTCCTGGTTCCAGGAGGGCATCGACGGATGGCGCCTGGACGTGGCAACCGAGCTCGGCCTCGACAATCTGGCCGCCATTACGCGCGCCTCGCACGAGGAAAAGCCGGGCAGCCTGGTCATCGGGGAGGTCTGGTCCTATCCGTCCCGGTGGAGCGCGGCGATGGATGCCGTGATGAACTTCGCCCTGCGCCAGAGCCTGTTCGCCTATGTTGAGGGCCGCGTCTCTGGCCCGCAATTCGCGGCGGACGTGGATGACATGATTGCCGATTGCGGCCTCGACCCGATCCTCCGGTCATGGATCCTGCTCGACAATCACGATACGCCGCGCCTCCGGACGTTGTACCCGGATGAGCGCGACCGGGCATTCCTTCAGTCCCTGCAGTTCACGCTGCCCGGCTCGCCGCTGGTCTATTATGGCGTCGAGGCCGGGATGGAAGGTGGTGAGGATCCGGGCAACCGTGGGCCGATGCAGTGGGATGATGCGACACCGGACAACCCGGAATTTGCCCGCCTTGCCGCGCTCACCGCGCTGAGGAAAGCATCTCCCGCCCTCCGGATCGGCGACTATGTGCCGCTTGCCACGCGCTCGGCCTTTGCCTTCCTTCGTATGACGGACAAATCGGAGGACACGGTGCTCGTCGTCGCCAATGCCGGGCAAATGCCTGTGCACGAGAGCCTCCTGATCCGCGATCCGTTCCTGATGAATGGCGACACCTATCGCGACGTGCGCACGGGTGCCGCGTACAATAGCCAGTCGGGCGTGCTCGAACTGGATGTTCCGGGGAAGATGGTGCTCATCCTGAAGCCGGAACGCTGGCCGGGCATGAAGGACCGCACCGGCCATACGCCCTACAAGCGCATTCCGTAGGCGGATTGTAACCTGAATTCAGTCGGGCAGGGCGCCGGAATCGAGGAAGCCCGCAAAGCGCTCCTCGTCCGCCCGGCAGTCTATGCCATGGGCAGCCAGCCAATCATCATTGAAATAGGTCGTGCGGTAGCGTTCGCCGGAGTCGCAGAGGATCGTTACGATCGAGCCCTTCTCACCGGCCGCCGCCATTTCCGTCGCGATCCTTGCGCAGGCCCAGAGATTGGTGCCGGTTGAGCCACCACACAGGCGGCCGAGGCGGGCGCTGATCACGCGGGTTGCGGCGATGCTGCAGCAATCGCTGACGGCGATCATCCGGTCGACCACATCCGGCAGGAAACTCGCCTCGACGCGTGGCCGTCCGATCCCTTCGACGAGGGAGGGCGGGCCGGAAACGGTGCGCACGTCCCGGTCGTTCCAGTAGCGGTGGAAGACCGAGGCGTCCGGGTCCGCGACGCAGATCTGCGTGCTGAGCTGGTTGTAACGGGTATAGCGGCCCATCGTGGCGGACGTGCCGCCGGTGCCGGCGCCGCAGACGATCCAGCTTGGCACCGGACGCCGCTCGCGGCGCATCTGCAGGAAGATGGATTCGGCGATGTTGTTGTTGCCGCGCCAGTCGGTCGCGCGTTCGGCATAGGTGAACTGGTCCAGGTAGTGGCCGTCCATTTCCGAGGCGAGCCGGGCCGCGGTCTCGTACATCTCGGCGGGCGTCTCGACGAAGTGACAGGCGCCTCCCTGGAATTCGATCGCGGCGATCTTCTCCTTTGCCGTGCTGCTGGGAAGGACGGCGACGAAGGGCAGGCCGAGCATGCGCGCGAAATAGGCTTCCGACACGGCCGTCGAGCCGCTGGACGCTTCGATGATGGGCCGGCCCTTCCGGATCCAGCCATTGCACAAGGCGTAAAGAAACAGGGACCGTGCCAGTCGGTGCTTCAGGCTGCCGGTCGGATGGCTGGACTCGTCCTTCAGGTAGAGCGCAATCTCGGGCAGGGCGGGAATGCTCACCGGGATGAGGTGTGTATCGGCAGACCGGTTATAGTCGGCCTCGATCCGCGCAACGGCCCAATGGCTCCATGCCTGTTCGCTGGTCGTCATGCTGCCCTGCCTGCTCCTTAACAAGGCTGCAGACTCGATGGGCAGATGGGGATGGAGTCAAGCCGCGTGGACTGTGGCCTATTGTGGACGCATGGGCGGTGGGCAGTGCGGACCGTTGGGACGGCGCTGGCCCGCGGGTCCGTATTTCGTCAGCACCAGCGCTTCCTGGATCCGGTCGGCGATTTCGTCCGAGGTGAACTTGCGCGTCACGCAGGTCAGTGGCTCGCCGGTATCGGCAGAGACCATGATGGCGAGGCCCGTGTGGCCGCCATACCAGTCCCAGAGATATCCGACCCTGTGGAACTCGGTCAGCACTTTCAGTTGCTGCACCAGTTCCCATTTGCGCGCCTCGCCCTTACCGCGCAGGTCGGTCATGTCGATGTCGACGAGTTCCACCTCGTCCGGCGCGTACTCGCTGACAGCGGTTTCAAGGCGCGGATCCAGCACTCGGCAGTTCGGGCACCAGGCAGCGGTGAAGTTCACCACCTTCACCAGCGGATCGGCAGCGGCGCTGGCCACAACAAGGCACGCGGCGAGGAGCAGAGGAGCAAGTCGGGTCACAGCCAAGTCCTAGCCTGCCGGAAACCCGGCCTCAATACGAAGTCTCCGCGCCGTCGGCGTCCTCCGGAAAATGTGTTCCGGCCCGGAAGATGTCGCTGCACCGGCGAGTGTTCTGCCCCAGCGGCGTGAACGACACGCAGGAATAGTAGGCGGAGCCCCGGTCTCCGAAGTCTGGCCGGCCGTGCCATTTCATCAGTTTGCGCTTGCCGGTCCAGTTGCTGAAATAGATCTTGGCCGCCGCGCGCGGCAGCCCCAAATCGCCGGGCTCGGTCTGGTAGAGCAGCTTGCCGTCGACATACCAGAACAGGCCTTCCGGCTTCCAGTCGAAGGCGTAGAGATGGTCCGCATCGGCGGCATCAAAGGGCAATGCGAAGCTCGCATAGTGCCCGCGGTCGCCATTGCGGAAGTAGTTGAAGTGGATGGCTGTCGTATCCTCGCCGAGGAACTCGATGTCGATCTCGTCATGCGGGTCGCCACGATAGGGGCCGGTATAGGTGAAGAACGACGAGACAAGCCCCGATCCCCTTGCCGGACGCATGATGACCTCATACCGGCCATAGCCGTACAGCTGGCGTGTTCGGACCTCGGCAAGATCGTAGGGGCGCCTGCGGTCACCGGTGGCCGTTACATCGAGGCGGGCGCCGTCCGCCGCGGAGAACACGTTCTCCGGCACCCAGTCACCGGCCTGGAAGCTATCGTCATTTGAATGGGCAGAACGCTCAAACAGGGTTTCGTTGAGCCCGTCGCCCAGGAGGGAGATGAACCCGCCGGCCGACGGCGTCATCAGCGCGTCGGGCTCGAGTGTAAATGGCCCCTCGCGCAGAGCGGAGGAGGCGATCGTGTTGGCGGATTGTGTGGCAGTCTCGAGCGGTGTCCATGGCTCCAACACCTGCTGGCGGTCAGGATCACGTTGGATCACGGTTGCCGTCACCGGGGTCACGGCCAGGGCCCACAGCATCATCAGAAGGCAGCCGATGGTCACCAACACGAAGCCGTCCGTACCGGCGTCGGGCCGGTAACGCCACGGGGTGCGGGATGTTGTTTCCGGGCTCATCTCTGACTCAGATTCCTGCGCCTGCGACGCAAGAATCGGGCCATCAGCCGCCTTTCAGCGCCGCCATGTTGCGCATCATGAACAGCGGAATCGAGCCGACCGGCGTGATCGCCCAGTCCAGCGGCTGATCATGCGGTTCGATCGGCACGGAATCTATCTGTTGTGCAGCATATGCTACAGCACACGCGAATGCCCGGCCCTTCTCGCGCAGCGCTGCGAGCGCGCCATCATAATGCCCCCGGCCATAGCCGAGCCGGTTGCCTTTCGCGTCAAAGGCGAGCAGCGGCGTCAGGATCAGCGTCGGCTCCGCCTCGGGCGCGTCCTCCGGCGGCTCGCTCAGCCCGAAGGGGCGGCGCTCCAGCGGCTCACCAAAGCTCCACAGCCGCCACGAGATCCCGCGCTCCGTCATCCGCGGCAGGCACAGTTCGGCCCCGGAATCTGCCAGCCGCTTCATCAGCGGCATTGGGTCCAACTCCTCATTGATCGCCACATATCCAGAAATAACAGGGCCGTAGCGTTCCAATAGCTTCATGGGGAACAGCTCTGCCAGCCGCTCTGCGGCGTCCGGATCGCGTGCAGCGGCTTCGGCCCGGATGGTCCGCATCCGGTGGCGAAGCTGGGTCTTGTCGGGGCGGGCTGTCATATGGGTTGGCTTAGAGCGGTCCGCAGGCTGCGTCACGCCCCGGCCCGGAAAATTGCGCACAAGAACCGCGAACGCCGCTGGGCATATTCACTCCCGTCAACCTAGAGACTAGGTGGGCGCCGGATGAGACGGGGCCACAGCCCCGCCCAGATTGCCAGCTCCCGGACGGTAAGTAAGGTCGCCGGAGATCAGTCCCGCTGCGCACGCCGCAGCCCTTGTGCTCCGCCACATTTAAGGCGGATCCGGTGATTTGGTAAGCGGCTTTATTCTGACGGTGCAGCAATATCGAACGCCAGCAGGAGTGTGCGCTGACGGTCGGAGAAGTTGTTGTCGGACACAATCCAGAGCCGGGTGACGCCGTTGCCCATGGGCTGGGCTGCGATTCCCTCGAAATTGTCGACGGTCATCGGGGCCGTCATCACGATTTCCTTATCGTCCCAGCGGATCACATTGCGGCTGCCACGGATCGGGTCGTAGCTGCGGAACAGCCAGTATGTTTCCTCCTTGCCGCCCTGCTCGATAGAGTCGAGGCCGACAAAGGCATAACCAGCGGGGTTATGTGCTGTTTCGCCGGTCCATCCGGAGTCATCCGGCCCGACCACAGCGCCAAGCGGTGAGTCGCCGCTTTCAACCGTCTCATAGCCGAAGCGGATGATGCCGTCGGGTGTCACCGTCATGGCTTCGGCGCCGCGGTTCTCATCAATGGTGCGTCCGGCGACGGTGTCGGGAAGGGGGGCGATCCGGGCTTCGCGGGCCGCAGCGCCACAGGCGTCGAGCGCAAAGGCCGACACCCGGTTTGTCCGCTCGAAGCTGACGATGGCAAGCCCGTCGCGTACGGACAGCCCCTCAGAGTCGGCCAGGGCCTTGCCGTGGAGCTGGCCGCCATCAGCACCGAGCATGTAGGCGATCCTGCCTGCACCGTCCGGCGCGTCATCCTTCAGGCCGAGCCAGACAAATGCGCCTTCGTCCGAAACGGTCAGCAGGCCTGCCTTGCCGTCGATGGCGAGACCGGACAGCCCGCCGAAAGAGGCGTTGTCAGACGTCAGGTGCCAGCCGCCGGCAAAGGTCACCCCCTCAGGCAGCCGCTTGGCGACTTCGTCAGCCGGGCCGAACGGAACCGGGTCTGCTTTCACCGCTATGTCCGTCGGCGCAACTGAGGCGGTTCCAGCAGGGCATGATCGTTGAGTGAGGCTTGCCGCAGCGCTGTCCACAGACCAGGCCGGTGCGGCAGGCACGGTCACCCTGGGTGCTTCCGGCAGTTTCACCGGAGCTGCGCAGGTCGCAAGCATCAGGAACGAGGCAAAGAGGCTGACGTGAGGACGCATGGGCACTCCGGGAAATCGACAGGTTTCGAGGGTTTCCCGGAGTGATGGGGCAAAATCATGAAGGCTTCGCGAACAAGTCTGGATTTGTATTGCGAACTCATACAGGAGGAGGCGATGACGCAGATTCCTTTCGCCCGCCGCTCGCCGGTATCGCCGGACACCTGCAACCTGGCCAAGGCGATCGACCTCGTCGGTGACCGCTGGACGCTGCTCATCCTGCGGGCGGCGCTGTATGGCGTACGCCGTTTCGACGACTTCCATGCGGAACTCGGCTGTCCGCGGACGGTGCTGTCCGGGCGCCTGAAGAAGCTGGTGGATGACGGACTGCTGACCCGGCGCATGTACAAATCGCCAGGCAAGCGGACGCGGCCGGAATACATTCTCACGCCAATGGGCCTGTCATTGCGGCCGATCTTCGTAGGGCTGACCCAATGGGGCGATGCCTGGCTCGGCAAGGGCGAGCCGGCGCCCATCAGCTTCACCAAGGCAGGCGCCAAGTCGGCCATCCGCGCGGCCTTCGTGGATCTTGAGGGTCGGGAAGTCAGGCCGGACCAGATCCGTGCCGTCCTGCGCAGCTGATTTGTGCAGGCGGCTGGAATTTCGGCCTTGCAAAGCGACCCGCGATACGCTTAATCACGCCTCTCGGCAGCCCCGGCTGCCGCATACCCTATCAGGACGCGGGCGTAGCTCAGGGGTAGAGCACAACCTTGCCAAGGTTGGGGTCGTGAGTTCGAATCTCATCGCCCGCTCCAATTTTTTCCAGAGAATTCAGCTCAGGCGCTCGCGCGTTTCAGCCGGCCGGTGTGGTCGTGGTCTGGTGGCGCAGGTAAGATGTTGCCTTGTGGATCGGAAGAGATCCGGACTTCACGATGACGCCTGATTTCGACATTTTCGCTGCCGGAACCTCCCTTCCGCTGATGGTGCTGACCACCGGCCTGGATATCGTGTTCGCCAACAGGGCGTGCGAGGTGGCCTTCGGTCGTTCCAGGGCCGATATTGGCACGCTCTCCACATCCGAGTTCCTGACGCGTGCGCCCGGACAGGGTGCGGTCATTCTGCACGCCCTGGCGTCTGCTGCAGCAGGCCAAAAGGCCGAGTTCGATCTTGAAACGGACGGCGACGGGGCGGAACGGCGCTGGCGCGCGATCGCGGAGCCGATGTTGGGGGCGGCCGGCGACGTCCTGCTGATCATCCTGCGTCTTGAAGCGCAGTTGGACGGGGCAGGCCTTCAGCGCAGCCGGGATGAGCTAAGAGCCGAGGAAGACCACCGGGTGAAGAATCTGGTGGCGACGATCCTGGCAACCGCGCGCATTTCAGCAGAGTCCGCCGAAACGGTGGAACAATACACAGAGGGCTTCTGCGAACGGCTCGACGCAATGATGCGCGTCGTTGGGAAGCTGTCGTCGGCGGCCGGGTCGGGTCTGTCCTTGCGCGGCCTGTTCGAGGACGAGCTGCGCCGCGCCGCGCCCCGGGCAATGGGACGCTACGCCTTGCACGGGCCCGACGTGACCCTCACCACCAAGTCGTCGAGGGATGCCGGGATGGTCATCCATGAACTGGCGACAAATGCAGTCCGCCACGGCTGCTTCAGCTGCCCTGAAGGGAGGCTCGATGTCGACTGGTCGGTCAGCGACGACTGCCTGACGGTCATCTGGGAGGAGAGTGGCCTGGCCGGCGTCCGGCAGCCCGAAAAAGCAGGCTTCGGGACCACGATCCTGTCCATGTTTCCGAACGCGGATGTGCACCGCGAGTTCAGGGATTCTGGCCTGCGGGTCGAGTTCACAATCCCGTCGCGGATTGCTGTCAGCGAACAGGGCGGCGGCGAGCGGCGCTGATCGGACCTACACGCTGCGGCTGGAAATCAGCGCCTGGCTGATGACCGCCTTGACGTGATCCTGATTGAACGGCTTTGGAATGAGGAAGGCTGGCTCTTTCGGATGGCCCGACAGGAGCCGTTCCGGAAAGGCTGTTATCACGACGGCCGGCACGGGGTGGACGTTCTGGATCTCGTGCAGAGCGTCGAGGCCGGAAGAACCGTCCGCAAGCTGAATATCGACGAGAATCAGGCCTGGCAGAACCTTATGTGCCATGTCCACGGCTTCAGATCGCGTTGTGGCATTGGCGGACATGGTGTGCCCGAGGCTTTCGACAATGCGCCGCAGATTGAAGGCGATGAGCGCTTCGTCCTCGATGATCAGAACATTCGTTGCAAGCGCATTCGCCAGTTCGTTCTGGGCGACTTGCAGCGCGTCGTCGATCTCATCGGGATCGACTTGCAGGATCCCGGCGGCTTCATCGGGTGTGAACTGTTCAACGGCTGTCAGAAACAGCGCGCGGCGAGGCAGCGAGGACAGCGAGGCGAGGACCGAGTCTTCGCCCCCCCAGCGATCGCGCCGCCCGGTCACAGACGATGCTGTCGAGCAGGGCAAAGAGCTCCGTTCGCGTTTCGGGCAGCGGCGCACCCCCGGCGCTTGAAGGCAACAGGTGCTCTTTCAGCAATTCCTCGACACAGGCATCGCCGCTTGCCTGGTCTCCGGTCATGGCGCGGGCATAGCGACGAAGGAAAGGCAATTCCGATGACAGGAGTTGGTGCACCACGAAAACGCAGACCTCGGAATCAAAACTGAAATCAGGAAGTCTCGCTAGACCATGAATTTGAAGATAAGGCACTACCTGCTGCTGTCAAAACGCATCGCGGCGCTCACCCAATCTTAACCAGAGCCGTATCAGATGCGTCAAACGCCCGTGCGGATGGCAGCGGGCGGTCTTTTTTGCCGGCAGCGGTGTGATTTCCGGGGACACGTCATTGGCGCAGCCTGCACCAAAGAAAAAAGCGGTACCGAAGGGCTTGTCCGGGACTTCGTCGCGGGCGTCGTGGCTGGTTGAAAAGCCGGTTGCCGAAGCCCTGCGGGCGGCGTTCCAGGACGTCGTCAGGGAACCACCGCCTCCACGCCTTCAGAAGCTCATTGAAGAGATTCGCCAGCAGGAACATGACAGACAGAAGCGAAATAGGTGATCCCTTGAGTATCCCCGAAACCTGGTCATTCGTCGACGAACTCGAGTGCCTTCTGCCGGAAATGCGGGCTTTTGCGCGTAGCCTCGCGAGAGAGCGCGAATTGGCCGACGACCTGGTTCAGGAGGCCTGCCTGAAGGCCTGGCAGGCGATAGACCGCTTTGAGCCGGGCGCGCCGCTGCGTCCGTGGCTGTTTCGCATTCTGCGCAATGAATACTACCAGCATGCCCGGCGCGCCTGGCGGTCTTCGCGGCTCGACCCGGATGTTGCCGAACAGGTGCTCGTCGCACCGGGCGGGCTCGACGAAAAGATTGACTTCTGTGTGCTTCAGGCCGCGATCGCGGGCCTGCCGGATGTCCAGAGGGAGGCGCTCATTCTAGTTGTGGCGGCCGGCTACACCTATGACGAGGCGGGCGAGATCTGCCAGTGTTCGTCGGGGACGATCAAGAGCCGCGTGAGTCGTGCGCGTGAGGAAGTGATCTCCCGTATGAAGCTTGCGGATACGGGGCAGGTCGGCGGCTCCTTGCGCGTCGAGAGTCGGGGCGGCGATGGCCACATCGAACTGGTTTCCGACGTCGATGCAATTGCCCGCCGCTGGTTCCTCCGCGCCGCCTGACAGTTGTGGGCCTCTGAACGAAAAAGGCCGGGCGTGCTGCCCGGCCCACAATTCGCAGGATGTGACCCCGATTAGTCGAGAACAGCCGGAACCGGCACCGGCACGACGAACTTGCCGCCCCACTCGCGGATGCCCGACAGCTGTTTCATCACTTCGTCCTTGATGTTCCAGACAAGGATCAGGACGTAGTCCGGCTTGTGCTCGTTGATGGCGTCCGGCGGCAGGATCGGCACGCGCACGCCCGGCACGAACTTGCCCTGCTTGGACGGTGCGAGATCGCAGGTAAAGTCGATGAAGTCCCTGGCGACGCCGCAGAAATTGAGCAGCGTGCCGGCTTTCGCCGGGGCGCCATAGGCGGCGATCGACTTGCCCTGGCGCTTCAGGTCGATGAGCAGTTCGAGGAGATCGCGCTTGATGCCGCGAACTTTCTCGCCCCACGCTTCGTAGGTCTCGGCGCGGTTGAGCCCATAGGCCTCTTCCTCGGCCCGCAGTGCAGCGAGACGTTCGGTCGGCTGGTGCGAGGCGTCCTTGCGGCAGGCGAACAGGCGGATCGAGCCGCCATGCGTCCACTGACTCTCGGCATCGAACAGGCGCATGCCGTTCGAGGCAAAGAAGTTCTCGGCCGCCAGGATCGAGATGTACGAGAAGTGTTCGTGATAGATCGTGTCGAACTGGAGGTTCTGCATCAGCCGGAGCAGGTGCTGGATTTCGTAGACGGCGACGCCTTCCGGCTTCAGCAGGACTTCTGCCCCGCCGACGAAATCGTTGATATCCGGCACGTGCGCCAGGACGTTGTTCGCGATCATCAGGTCGGCTGAATGGCCTTCGGCAGCGAGCCGTTCCGCGAGATCACGGCCGAAGAATTCGACCCGCGTATCGATGCCTTTGCTGCGCGCGACTGCTGCAACACTTTCGCACGGCTCGACACCAACGCAGGGGACGTTCTTCGCCTGAACATATTGCAGCAGGTAGCCGTCATTGCAGGCAAGTTCGACGACTTTCGAGTCCGGGCCAATGTTGAACCGCTCGATCATGTCTTCGGCATAGCTCTTGGCGTGAGCCAGGAAGCTGGTCGATGCCGACGAGAAGTAGGCATAGTCTTCGCGGAAGATGTTGTCCGCGGCCAGCACGTCGCGCGTCTGCGCAAGCGCGCACTTCGAGCAGACCCAGACCTCCAGCGGATAGAACGGCTCCGCCATCGCATAGCGCTCAGGCGCCACATAGTCGTTGGCGATAGGGCTGGTTCCGAGATCCACCAACATGACAGACAGGGGCTCGCCGCAATGCCGGCAGTGTGGCGGCTCGCTGGGGTCGGTGATGGCGGAGCCGCTGCCGCGCAATTTTGGTGCTGATGCGTTCAGGACTGCAGCGTCGTCGTTCATATGTACATCTCCGGGAATAGGCACCCCTCAAGAGCAAGTATGGTGCCGGAATTTACAATCACGGGAAGAGTTTCTTTGCCAGGTGCGTACAACTTCGCCTGTCTGGCGCCATTTTCGATAGGGATTTTCGCAATTTTGATGCCCGATTTGCTATTTTTCACGATGATACATTGAGCGGCAAGCACTACTGTGGCAGCGGGCTGAAAACTTCGCTGGTCGGTGGCATGCGAATTGCGTTCTGCCGGGCAATCCCGCTTCTTTCTTCCTGCAGCTGAAACAGGGCACACATGACGTCGTCCGGACACCATCCGCTCGTAACGGTTATTACGCCCGCCTACAATGTAGAGGCGTATCTTCGCGAGACCATGGATAGTGTTCAGGCTCAGACCTGGCCGAACCTTATCCATCTTGTCATTGAGAACGCTTCCACCGACCGGACTGCGGAGATCCTGGCGGATTATGAGAATGCACGTGTGCCGGTGAAGGTGGTGCGTCATCCGAAGCTGCTGGCACAGATCGACAACTGGAATTCGTCCTTTGGCGCGCTGCCGGATGGAACGGAGTGGTTTCGCGTTCTCTGCGCCGACGACACGATGACGCCGGACTCCGTTGAGAAAATGATGAGTGTCGCCTTGAGCGAGCCGGGCGTCGGGGTTGTTGCCTGCAAGGTCAATTATGGTGGCCTTCTTGAACCGAGCTCGTGGCCGGAGGATCGCTGCGTGTTCGATGGCCGCGAAGCCATGAAGCGGTTCTTCGAAAATGAAGGTCAGTTCCGGGCACCACATGTCCTGATCAACAGGGAGTGCATCCCCGCCGACGGACAATTTTTTCAGAACGACCTGGAAGCCTGGGATACGGATGCGGTCCTGCGCGTCATGCATGACCGGAAATTTGGTTATGCGCACGAATACCTCGCAAATACGCGCGTTCATGATCAGTCCGTGACTGCACTGGAAGTCGAGCCGCTTCGTCTCGAGCTTCTCAGCTGGTTTCTGCTCCTCGAACGGCACGCCGATTTCGCATTTTCCGCACAGGAAGCACGGGCGATGAAGCGCCGCTATCGCCGGCATTATGTGAGGCGTCTGCTGAACGCGCGGTCCCGGAGCGGAGGTGATGACATCTGGCAGGAGCATATGCGACGCCTGGAAGCGGTGGGGGCCCGGCCGGGACTTCTCGATTTCCTGGACGCAGGTTTCGACAAGTTCCTGATCGCATTGCGGCTGCGCCCGGACTGGTACAGCTATCCTTGGTGAACACTGCCGCCTTTCCGGTGCGATGGCTGGTCGCAGCAGACTGGGAAAAGTTGGCCTGCACGTTGCAAACCGCTGGATTCGAATAACTTTTTTGGCTGCCCGGACTAAGAAGCACCAGGCAATAGCGAGCTCCGACATGTTGGCATCGAAAATTGCTCGCGGCATCAGCTGGATGATGGCTGGCCGACTGCTTGGCAACGCGATTGGCCTTGTCAGTACGTTGGTTGTCGCGACGCTACTGGCGCCGAGCGAACTCGGCATTTTCGCCCTTGCGACCAGCATGGTCCAGATCATGGCGGCGATGTTCGAGCTGCAGACCTCGCTGATGCTGATTCAGATGCGAGACCCCACGCGGGACGATTTCGACACCGCCTTCACCATCAACCTCATTCGCGGCTCTGTAGTTAGCCTTGCAGTCCTGATAGCGGCCTGGCCGTTCTCGCTTGTGTTCGGGGATGCACGCCTGTTGCCGTTGATAGCGGTGCTATCGCTATTTCCGCTCATCCTGTCGTTCCGGAACCCGTATTTCGAGCTTCATGCGAAGGAAGTGAGTTTCGCGCCGAACACCTTACTCGAGGTCGGCACAAAAATCGGCACCTTCGTCGGCATGCTCGGCGTCGCGATCTTTCATCCGACGTATTGGGCTCTTGCCTCGGGCCTGGTGCTATCGGCGATTACATCAACGACGATCAGTTTTGTCCTGGCGAAGCAGGTTCCAAGGTTTTCGCTCAAGGCGTTTCGCCGGGTGTTCTCGTTTTCGATGTGGCTCGGCTTCGCGTCACTCGTAAACCAGATAAATCAACAGGCCGACCGGCTGATTCTGGGGGCCGGCTTCACGCACGCCCTGCTTGGCGCTTACGCAATGGCCAGCCAGGTTGTCGAGCAGCTCATGAATGCGCTTATCCAGCCGGTAAACTGGGTCGTTTATTCAGGATTCAGCAAACTTAACAACGACATACATCGCCTTCGTGCCTCTTACATGCTGGCACATGCTGCCATCATATCCATACTGCTTCCGGCCTCCGCCGGCCTGCTTCTGGTCGTTGGCGATGCGTTCCAGATTTTTCTGGGCAGCAAATGGGCTGGAGCGATCATCTTCGCGCAATTTGCTGCTGTGAACTTTTTCATCCGCGTATTTCCGGGGCCGGCATGGCCCCTGGTGATGTCACTTGGAAAAACGCGTGAGCTGTTCTTTCGGACCGCTCTGTCGGTTGGGCTGCGGCTTGCCATTCAGATCAGCAGCCTGGCACTCTTCGGGCTCAAGGGATTCCTTATCGGAGGCGTGATTGCCGAAGTCTTCAGCGCTGTGATCACGCTCGCCATGATCAAGCATGTGTCTCAGCTGAAGATGGCTGATCTCGTCCTGAACGGTGTGCGTCCGGTGCTTGCATGTCTGCTCATGGTTTTTGGCGTCATTTTCCTGCGCACATATGTTCTTCATGATTTCGATCTCATTGCGCGTTTCGCTGCGGAGATTGCGGGAGGTATTTTCATCTATGCGATGGCGACATACCTGATCTGGCGGCTGGCGGGAGAACCAGAAGGACAGGAGCAGTTCGCGCTTCAGAAGCTGAGCCAGACATACAGCAAGCTGGTGTCGGCAGGCACATAGTTGCTGGTTTGCACCGGTGGGCTGGTGGCTGGTAGTTTGCGTCTCGATAATTCTGGCGGAGTGGCGGCTAGCCGCTTTCGTCTGCGCGCGACGCACGATAATGGAGAGCAGAACCTAACCGACGGTGGGAAGTGGCTCTCTTTTTGCTTTAAAGGTTAGGTCCGAAAGCAAGAAAATGACGTTGATGTCTCGCCGCATCTGTCGCGTCTTGAATTGCTGAATTTGCGACCCTGTGGAGCCGGCATGGTTGACATTACTGTTGTGATTGCCACGCACAATGGCGCGCATGTCCTGCAGCGGACGCTGCAGGGCTATGTCGACGTTGCAGCCAGCGACGCAAACTGGAAAATCGTGCTTGTGGATAATGCGAGCACGGATGCGACCGCCCAAATCATCCAGTCGTTCACGGGCCAGCTGCCTCTGACGGCGTTGTATGTTGGCCAGCCAGGAAAGAACGAGGCGCTCAACGCCGCGATTTCTGAACTGGAAGGTGAGATTGTGGTTCTGTCAGACGACGACGCCATACCGCAGTCGGGCTTTCTCGATGCGTGGCGGGCCGCATTCAAGCGGATGCCCGAATATGACTTGTTTGGTGGCGAGATAGACTTGCTGTTCGAGGAGCCGCCGCCGGGCTGGTTTCTGAGGGAGCAGCCGCGTTTCGAGGAACTTTACTCCCTGCGCAAAGGCGTGGCCGAGGGCCCCATCCAGCCGGATCAGATATTCGGGCCAAACATGGCCGTCCGGCGCCGCCTGTTCGATGAGAATATGCGGTTTGATACCAGGATCGGGCCGAACAGCACCGATCCGAACTACGGGATGGGAAGCGAAACGGAATTCTGCGTCCGCTCCGTGCGGCAGGGCTACCGCTCGGGTTTCGCCAATGGGCCGCAAGTGCTGCATATCGTTCGCCCTCACCAGATCCGGCAGGATTTCTGGGATGGGCGGGCATACCGGCTGGGGCGTGGGCTTGCGAGCAAGCAGATTGCGACCGGTGAGCTGAAATTGCGGCGCCGATCGCGCCCGGTACGACTGGCTGGCGGCGTTTGGAAACGCGTTCAACGGCTCAGATTGCGTGGCCTTGCCGCTTTGCCGGCCGATGAAGCGACACGCTTCGGCCGGCGATGGGAGTACAATCTCGCCTGCGGCTTCCATGATGAAATGCTGCGGGTCAAGAAACTCAGCACTCCGCCTCCCGGCCAGGTGACGGCGCCCTCCAGCCTTTAGCCCTCTGCCGGCCGTTCCGGCGGCTCTAATGTGCGGCGCGGGATTCCAAGAGCTTCCGGGTCTGTTCGTCCGCCAGATCAAACCGCTTTTTGGCAAGCAGTTTTGCATCATTGATGCGTTCAAGCGCTGCCTCGGTCTGCTGCGCGAAAGCTCTTCCGTCGGTCGTCCGCATTTTTCGATTCACACCAAGAACACGGTGCAGAAAGAGAACTTTCCAAGCCATTATGGTCCTCCTGCCAAATTGGCTGTGTTCACGGAAACTCTACTAGGTGGCAGGCTCTCGCTGCTTCTTCGCGAACACGATTGATCCTGACCGCTTTGAAGCGGAATATCCACCTGCAAAATTAACTTATCCCAGAATCTCGCGTGAGGCGAGTTACTTTTCGATAAGTCCGCGTCGATCCACGATCAGCCCACGCCACGTGTGGGAGGACGTTCTAACGACGGCGGCCGGTCGGGTTGTCCGGCGTGGCCTCATCGGTCTGCGGCAGCGCGACATTGCCCACCGTGCCGAAGATCTGTTCCCACAGGCCGAGTTCGCGGCCGCGAGTCGGTGTTTCACGTTTGGCGTAGTTGATGACGCGGCCATCGTCGGCGGAGTATTGCAGGAGTTCCTCGACCTTGTCGTCGGTGCCGAAGCTGATGACGACGATAGAGCGGTTCTTCACCTTCGGCTTGTAGAAGGCGATGTGCTGCTGGAGCTCGGACATGTAGATCCAGGTATTGTCATCGAACAGGCTCTTCGTCGAAGGTGTGCCAAGCTGGGCAAGCACCGTGGACCGCGTATCCTCGCCGGGCTTGATGTCAGCGGGGCGGGTCTCGTCCGAGACGTAGCCATGATATTCGCGGGTGGGCGTCAGGCAGGCCGTCAGCGGCAGCGCCAGGAGGCCGGCAGCCAGAATCGCACGTCGCGCCATCGGAAAACTCCTGTTAGTGATCCGCCAGAGACCTAGCGGCAGGCGTACGCGTTTGGCAAGCAGCGGAGTGCAGGCATGG
>Ga0116152_10002049_pt1 | contig 16433 bp, 12 predicted proteins | sample AD_UKC119_MetaG_FD_89894 | JGI IMG/M metagenome (GOLD analysis project Ga0116152, IMG submission 89894) | Active sludge microbial communities of municipal wastewater-treating anaerobic digesters from Hong Kong - AD_UKC119_MetaG | ecosystem: Engineered > Bioreactor > Anaerobic > Digestate... | reverse complement strand
ATTTTAACTTCGGTTCCTGCGTATTTGCTAATTAATACTTTATCGCCAACAGACAGCATCATCTTGACTTCTTTTCCGTCAACAATTCCGCCAGGACCCACGGCAACAATCTCTGCAACTTGTGGTTTCTCTTTTGCGGTACCGGCCAATACGATGCCACTATGCGTCGTCTCCAAAGCCTCTGTCATTTTAATAACTACTCTGTCACCCAGTGGTTTAATCGTCATGATGTACCTCCTATATATTTTTGTATCATTAGCACTCGAGCCTTTTGAGTGCTAAGCACTTATAACTATAACATTTAAGTTAAAGATGTCAACTCATATATCAAAACAAAATAAAGCAAAGAACACTAGAAATTAATTCACATTCATGTATCTGAAATCATTCAATACTGTCATCAGACACATTCACAAGATTGTCAGAATCTTCCGGAATGATTGCATCTGTTGAGGTATCGGAGGTTTCGGAGCTGTTCGGTGCCAAAGGAATTTCTCGAACAGGTTCAACATCAAATGTTGTTCCATAGATGAACTGTTGTAATTCCGGAATTAAGCCATTCCAGTCGATACGCATACTCCATTCTCTTTCGTTGATGTCAGAGAATATTCCTTCATTGCAATACCCCTCCAATGGAAGCGACATTGTTTCGAATTCAGCGGATTGTAAGCTGGGCAAAAAGTCAAATACATAATCTTCAATTTGCTCACGTGTTAAATTTGTCGCCACCAAAGATAGAATTTCATCAAGTGCCGATAATTGACTTGGGGCGCTCATATTCAAAAATTGATCTAAAACACTTGTTAATACTTCGATTTGACGTTGCGAGCGTCCATAGTCGCCATTACCAACCTTACGTATACGCGAATACGCAACAGCTTGGCGACCGCTAAGGCGCTGATAACCAGAGCTCTGGACAAGATTGTAATAATCATCGACGCCGAGGATGTGATTTTGTTCTTTTAACAAAACATTCAAGCCGCCCTCTTCGTTATTCAGTTCATCTGATGAAACATCAACATAAACACCACCCACAGCATCAATCAATTGTTCCATATGATAGAAATTAATATATGCATACCCTTCAAGCGGGATTCGTAGCGTTTCCGAAATGACTTGCGAAAGCAAAAGCGGACCACCGATACTCATAGCGGCATTAATTTTTTGTGGATTTGTATGTTCAGGAATATAGACAAAAGAGTCACGAGCTATTGTTGTCATTTTGATACTGCCCGTGTTGTCATTTACTGTAAGAACCATGATGACATCGGCAAGAGCTCCTGTTCCATCAGCAGAGTATCCGCGTGTACGGCTATCGGTTCCTATTAAGAGGAAATTATGAATATAGCTGAATTCTTCAGTGAAACTGATTTCTGCCGATGGTAATGTGGATTGTGGAATCGTTATAACCGATCCATTCTCATCAATCATTGTTGCAACCGGATCATTAGGAATATATTCAATTTGATCAAGCAAATAGTCCTTGTACATCATAACGGCAATGATACAACCGACTATTAATACGACGAGCACGCAGAGAATCGGGAGAATGATTCGCATAAATACTCTCTTCTTTGTCCACGGCTTCTTTTTCTTCTTGCCATTACTGTTTGTGTCTGTCGGAATACATGTTGAAGCTTGTGTGTTTCCGTGCTTGTGTCCTTTTGAATCAACACGAGAAACACGAAATGAGGTCTCGAAAGAATCAGGAGACCCACCATTCGTCTGCATCTGTGAAGACGGTATATTGCCACTCACGAACCCATCATTTGCATATGTATTAGCTTGCATGGGGCTACGATTTTGTGAAACGGAAGTGTTCAGATTATTTGGATTTGTCATCGCACTTGGTCGTGCATTCATGCCATACTGTGAATGTGGAGCTTGTTGATATTGAGATGGTGTTCTTTGATTCGGATTATTTGCCGGAACAGAGTGATTCACATTCGGGTATATCGGGCGTGATGGCATATTTGTTGGACGTGGCATCCCAGCCGGATATGGATTCGCAGAAGAAGGCATCGATTGAGGATAGCCCTGATAATTATTTGGTTTCACGCCGTTCGCAGAGGGAATGCTATTTCCAGAACTTGAAGCACTATTTGGAAATGACAAACCATCAGATGATTGAGAAAAATCGTCGCTGTTCATAAGAAAATCCTTTATATTCAACACAATCAATTAGATACTTCTTCTAACCTAGAATAGAATAATAACAAAAATCCGGCATTCCGTACACGAAAAAAAGTGAATTTTTCTTTCTTTTATTTAATTCCGTTATTTTCTACAAGAAATCGGCCATGTTTCCACATTTTTCACGCATTTTATTCTGAATAAACGAATAATATTGTATTATAGATATGGAGGTATTCTCTATGAAAAAAACGATTTACATCGCAGATGACGATGGCAATATTCGTAATCTGGTACGTACTTTTTTGGAGCGTGAAGGATATGTTGTCAATGCGTTTGAAGATGGCGAATCCCTTTTGCGATTCTTCTCAACAAACCCATCAGACATGGTCATCCTAGACGTCATGATGCCTGGGCGTGATGGTTTCTTTATTTGCAATGATATACGAAAAATGAGTAACGTCCCAATAATTATGCTAACGGCACGAGACAGTGATGCAGACTATATATCTGGATTAAGTCTTGGAAGTGACGATTATTTTACGAAGCCCTTCAGCCCGGTTAAATTGGTTTCGAAGGTTAAAGCCATTTTTCGACGAATTGATACCGAAGATGACACACCACACAATGATCAGGGAAATATCTCTTTTGAAGATATTGAGATTATGACCAAGACGAAGATTGTCACATGGAATAACGAAGAATTGCAGCTTACTCCAAATGAATATGCTCTTCTCACCTACATGATTCTCAATAAGGATCGTGCCGTTTCTCGCGTGGAACTTTTGGATCGAATTTGGGGATATGAAACCGAAGTCGAAACGCGTGTCGCGGATGATACTGTAAAACGATTACGTAAGAAGCTTACCAAGACCAATGTCATAATTAAAACAGTATGGGGATACGGCTTCCGTCTGCATACGAAATCTGAAGATACTGATGATGCGGAGGATGCTTCCGAACATGAAGAAACTCACGATTAATCGAAAGAGAAAATTCAGAATCAGTATTCGGGCAAACATCTTTTTTGCGTTTTCCGCTGTCTTTATTTTATCTTTTGCTACGATTTTGATTGCGTTTTTTATTCTTGCCAATAATTACATTGAGCAAGATGCAGCTAGTAAAATCGAGCTCACTGCTCGTCAAGCTCGTTTGCTCGCCTCCAATGCGCCAAAAACATATTCTTTCAGTATGTTTTTGCACGAAGATGAAGAAACGTTTATCATCGACAATATTGTGCGTGCTCTCGACTCAACAACTGAAGTTAATACAGTATTAGTAAATAACGATCATGAAATCATTTGGCCAACGGAGCAATATTCAATTCCTGAAACTGAAAAGGCCGAATTTGTTATCGATTCGATTCTTTCTGTGAATAACAAGTGGAATGATTATGAAACCTACAGTATTACCACATCTTCCGGTCGTTATTTCTATTCGACATTACCAATTTTCACTTCCCGTCCCGCATCGAATTCGGATAATGAAAATGCCGACTTCTATTTGATTTTCTACTTAAATACTTCGACGACAAGCGCCTTTGCGAAGAGCTTAAGTTCCATATTAATCATCGTAATGTTCTTTTCTCTTATTTTAGGCATGATTTCTTCATTTCTCGTCTCGTTTAATCTCACACATGCGATTCGTAATCTGACCCGTTTCTCAGAACGAATTGGTAAGGGAAAATTCGATCAACAGGAATTTCATTTCAATACAAAGGAACTAATGCAGCTTGGTACTGATATGAATAGCATGGCAAAAAAGCTCGAGCACCAAGACTTAGAGAATAAAACCTTTTTCCAGAACGCCTCTCACGAGCTTCGAACACCGCTCATGTCCATTCAAGGATACGCAGAGGGCATAAAGTATGGTGTTTTCGACAATCAAAACGAAGCGGTCGACATTATCATCTCGGAATCTGAGCGATTATCAGGTATGGTGGAAAACCTTTTATCCATTTCTCGATTAGATCTTGAGCAAGCTACGGCTTCACAAATCAAAATGAATGAAATCGACATCGCAGAACTGGTCGACTCCGTTTGTGATAAAGCCCGCGGTTCAGCTATTCACAGCAATAAAACCATCAGTATTGATGTTTTAAACGAAGATATTCGCATTATGGGTAATGATAATGATTTAATTCGTGCCATTGAAAACATCCTATCAAATGCCATCCGTCATGCAAAATCATCCATAGAAGTAGTTTGCTCAAAAACCGATTCTGAAGCAATTGTAACAATCACCGACGATGGCGATGGCATTGCCCCCGATTTCCTCCCCCATGTATTTGAACGATTTGCAAAAGGAAGCGGCGGCAAACATGGCATTGGTCTTGCTTTAGTGGATGCAACTATGCGTACACACAAGGGAAAAATCGAAGCATGTAATCGTAACGATGGAAAATCAGGAGCCATCTTTACAATGCACCTGCCGCTGATTCAATAATTCATCACTTATTCATTTTCTATGAAACGAAAAAGGACGACTTATGTCGTCCTTATTTATCGTAGAAAATCGCTTTTTCAAATCAACCTCTCGTAGCCACGGGCTCTGACATCGTCGTCGCATTGGGATCAATTACAATCGGTGTCGATGTCGATTCTGCCGTTACGCTACTGTCTGACGGAACAGCACTCGGATCCGTTGTTATTTCCGGAATCTCGTCTTCGTTCTGTTTCACTTTAACATCTACGGGTAGATAACCAAGTGCAGGTACAATTTTTTCTTCAATCTTGGTAGAAGAATGCTGGCTGTCAAAAATAACGAAATCATCCACGCCAAAAATCGATTTAGCACCCAAATAGGTCGCAACAAAAACAACAATCGCTAAAATAATCAGCTTCAGCAACAGCATAACGGACAATCCTGATGCCTGAATCGCTTCAAAAAGTGGTGCCTTTTTCTTTTCCTTCGGTGCCGGTGTCGTGGAAACAAATTCTACAACGCGAAAAATATTCGAATCAATTTTCTTAATGATTGTTTCATGCATTGTTTTTGCCGTATAATCATCCAGATTTCGATTTGGAGAAAGAGAAGTATCAATTGTCGGGTATTTCTCGGCCAGATCTGAAACATGTTTCTCGAGCACTTCGGAGAAGAAGTAAACAACATCTTCCCCTTCCATCTTTGCTCTTCGGTGGTATGTATCCACAAACGAATCTGTCACGGCAAGCTCTGCACGTGTTGTATCACGCAAAATACGATAAGCAGAGCGATAGGCAAAAGAAGCATACATATCAATAAATTCATCGATATTGTTTCGATCAAGTTTTTTCGTCCACATATCCATTATCAATACACCTCGTTATTGCTGTCATCCGAAATAAATGAGACGTTCGAAGCATCGTTCTCTTCCGGAAGAGCTTCAGTATTCATATGCGTGTTTTCTTTATTCGAAGCTTTTGCTCCGCCTGTTGGTTTGCCATTTGACGGATTCTCTGCCAAAAGAAATAGCGGATAGGAAAGAGATACAATAATTATCAGTAAAGAAGCAATCAACATTGGAATGCGGATCGAGTTGAAACATAATACTATACCGAACAAAATGCTTCCAATGATTATTCCTAAAGTGAATGCTCTCTCGAGAATGACGCGTGAAAAGTGCTGTTTGTCTTTTCGCAAAAGCGAAGAATAGTAATCAATGTAACCAAATCCATGCATACTGAGTGCGAATCCCATCAATCCTACACAAATCACCAATACCTTCGCCGTAGGAACCAATGCAAAGACAAGAAGGCCGAGTCCTTCTAGAATAGCAGCCAAAGTTATTCTTGTTCTTCCGGTAAAGACATCGGGGAACCACACCATAACAAAATGCTCAACTACGTATCCGCAAGCAGCAAATGATAGGAAGTAGAACGATACAGTAGCAAGTGAAATATTCACTGTATCAAGGAAATTCGGTATGAAGATAAAGAAGAATGAAAAAGCAATGCCTAAAGGAATTACACTACTCCAAACAAATGTACCAGAGCGCTTATTCTTCAATGCATATACGAATGTCGGAAGTGTCAACGAAGGTTCCGAAGATTGCGGACAATGCTGGACAAACAGAAGCGCTTGCACAACCGTGATAAACAGGAATATTCCCGCAATAGCAAGAACCATTAAAACACCAAATCTTTCATAAAGAATTCCGGAAATCACGGCACCAACAAAAGCCCCAAGAACTTCGCTCAAGTATTGTGCTTTGTGGATGGTTGTATCAGTAAATCCTTCATGCCCCAATCGACTCGCATAAATACGATATTCACGCAGGAAATAGAAAACCATGCCAAGACAAAAGGCAATCGGCAAAACCAAAATCATGAAAACAATCGGCGAACTAAAGATACCGGCAATCAACATAAGAATGAATCCGGAGAAAACGCATATTGCCAAAGCAATTCTGGCAGTAAACTTACGAATCAATTGCTCACGAAGAGAATGTAATCGGAAGAATCCAAGAACATAAAGGAACGACGTCAGCAATACCAGAATATTGATTACAATCGCATTATCCGTCATATCTGCCAATGAATCCTTTAAGAATATCGAAATCACCAAAATTGGCATCGAACAGCCGAGTGCCGAGAAGAAGGAAACCAAACGGCATCCATTCAGTCCGTAACGCAAAATCTTTGGTAATTGACGATTCGGTTCGGAAAAGACAGTCAATAGTAGCAAACGGACTTGGTAATAAATAACAGATATCGATACCGCAATGGAAATAATCGTAAATATCCAAGAAAGCGACATGCCATTTACCGTACCATGATAATCTGCCGCCGGCATCATAACTTCAACAATACCAGACACGGTACTATCACTTCCAATTATCGGCGCCACAGCCGTCACATAACTTATATCATCATTATCACGAGTGGAAACGATAAGCATTTGCTGGTCAAATGCCTTGGTATAATCTTCACCTGCTCCTTCGAGCGTGAAATCCTTCGTTAAATCAACACCACTATCAGACGTGTATACGCAAATAAAAGAGTTTGCCGCCTTCACATAAACATTCACAGCATAAGAAGCACCATCTTTGTATTCTGCTTCCTCAAGTGGGAAATCCATACCCACTTCAAGCGGTTTATGTGCCAGAGCAACTGAAGAAGAAATCGCATACGATTGTAATGCCGAAGAACGAGCCGATTCAAAAACAGATAGATATACGGACGATACAACCGAAGAGATTATGAAAAGAATGACAAGAATAGCAACAAAACAGAATCCAATTTGATTCGCAGTAGCACGCTTTCCCTTCGGGGACTTGGTCAGGTTATGAATAAAATAGTCTTTCATACCTTACCCTCCTTCCCCGTTTTGGTAATTAATCCAAGAAGTGGAGAAATCGCGTATTGTAAGGCAAATAAAACCATACCACAAAGTACCGCTACAATAACTGACGATAATACTCGTGATTCAACCGTATTACCCAGCGAAACAATTTCTTCAGAATTACCAGAAATCTCCAACAAACCTACTGCCTTCCCTGTGCTGTCTGTAATCGGAACAAGATAGTGAATCTCATATTGATCAGATATGATATATGGCGTCAAGTCTTTAGTAAGCCAATCGGAAACTGCTACATCACCTGATATCAACATGTCGCTGTCGCTTTCAACTAACATAGAAAGCGAACCATTCGTATATGCATAAAGTCCGAAAGCCTGTGTCGCATAATCTTCATCATTCGTATCTGAAAGTAGTAAATTCAAAACAGAAGCATATTTCGCAGCGGCATTTGCCGGATCATTCACGATATCATCACCATTAATCATCAACGATGCATTTTCAGCAGCGGTGGTTACTCGTGTCTCCATAATCGACCGATACTCGCGCTCGAATCCAATGCGCATATGATGAACAGCAAAAGAAACAGAAACGATAGCAAGCACTAACGAAAAGATAACAAGAATAACAACACGTAAAACCTTGGCTGCATTTCCTGTAGGAAGAGCTTGTTGATCCGAATTGGGCATAAGTCCACCTCGCTTAATAAACTAAACGTAATTATACCCCAATGATATATAATTGCCAAACGCATATATTCGGCATTATCGAAGAATTAAGCGAATCCGTAAGAATTTCCGAGGAACATATCTATGTCTTACGAAGCATCATCATCCGCATCAGTATCTTCAAAGAAAATTTGCCCATATTGTACGAAAAGATAGTCGTTAATCACATCCTGCACATCCTGCGGTAAATCCTCTTGGTTGAGCCACGGCGTACCATCCAAATCATAAACCGCCAATGCACTGATTGCCGAAACCTTCGTCGTTAAATAGCGCAAACAAGCACGTTCATCCGGTGAATCAACGCCTGACATATCAAGAATATGTTGTCCCAAAAAATTCGGACTTGTTACGCCGGTGTCACCCGTTGAAATCGGATAATTTGCCCAAACAAAATATGGAGTCTGGAATAATGGCAATGATTCACTGGCGGACATCGTTCCAATATCCGTTGCAAGAAGCTTATCATAGAAGCCCTGGTCGAGTGCTGGCAAATGATCTCCGAAGAAAACAATAATTGTCGGTTCATCTGCATTACGGAAGTATTCAATCAAGTATTTGAGTGCATCATCCGATTCGCGAATCAAAGAGAGATATTGTTCTGCATATGGATACTCTTCATCAACAAGTCCAGTTAGTTGAACATCATAGGCCATATTATCATAGTATTGTGAATAGTCACCGTGGTTTTGCATCGTTACACAGAACTCGAAAATCGGCTGACCTTCAGCCTTATTTTCATATTCATATACGATTCGCTCAAAGGCCGCTTGATCACTGATATATCGACGAACAATGGATGGATCTTCAAAATCTTGACGGCTGATAAATGTATCAAAGCCAATTACAGGATAAGTCGTTGAACGATCCCACCAATTCGCATCAAATGGATGAATGGCTGTAGTTTGATATCCATTTTCACGATAGATAGCCGGTAAGGTTGCAAGCTGATTATTTACATAGAAAGTATACACAGAAGAGCCCGCTAACAATCCAGATACAGAGAATCCTGTAAGAAACTCAAACTCCGTATTACATGTTCCGCCCGCAAAGATGGAAACTGCAAGATTACCATGTTGCGTCTCCGGCATCAAATAATCAAAATATGGCATAACGGGTTCCGAAGTCTCTATATCACGAATATTTCGAAGGTCACAATAGGATTCACTCATAATACAAATTACATTCGGCTTAACCTCACTGGAAGCAGCAATTTCATTCATTCCAGCTTCATCCGCAGCGTCAATATACTGTTGTAAAACATCCTCCGTAGCTTCCGGTGTATTCGCCTCGGCACCCGTAGCAAAAATGTTGTTCAAATTCAAAACAAACGCCAAAAGTGTTCCATTTTCGTTATAGCTTTCTAGAACTGGATACAATGCATATGAAATCTTCATCTTTTTCAACAGTGTCGTATTCGTGACAAATCCAAATGAAAATGCCACAAGCAACACCAATGTTGTTAGCCCGAATGCGAGGCGATATTTTACCTTCGGAATCTTTGGTGTCCATGTCACACGAATCAACAGAATTATAGAAATTATCAGTGCAATCGAAACAAAGAAATTCGTCGTAAATGTAAAATGATACTTTGATCCAATCGTTGCTGCGATTCCCGCTGAATAGATATCCCACGGAAAAAAAGCATCACCGCGCATGACAATCTTCGTGTGACTCGTATACGCAATTGCCGCGACAATAACACATACTATAAGCATTGCGATAGAACCACGTCCAGTAATGGCATAGAAAAGTGCATAAAGCAACAAAACAATCGCGATACCCGCCAATAACACAATTAAGTGCTTAGCAGTTAGAGGAAAAATCATTTGCAAAGAATTGTTTTTTTCAATATTAAGTAATTCAACAAATAAATACATATACATAGGAATAAATATCGCTCGGAAAGTCTCATTAAACCATCGTTTGTTATAAAGCGGCTTAATGAACAGCAAGGCAAGAGCGCCTATGAATAGCAAAGCATTTGGCAAAAAATACCATACATTAATTGATGAATATTGATAACTGATATTGGGAACATATTCAAAGCCAACCGGGATATCTTGTGACATTTCGTCTACACCCAATTGATCAAATGAGTTGATTGCATGCATGTCCAAATAAAGACTGGACGTCTCCGCCAATTGAGAGACCTCAAACGTCACATAATATATTTCTCCCTTTTCCACTTTTAAATTATCACAATCTAGCGAAATATAGGTATGACTCGGGTGATAGAGGTAGACTTCTTTTTCAAGAATGACTTTATTGCTGCTGTTTGAAATATGAATTATTGCTTTATCCGAAGAAGTAAGACGGCATTTTGACATATCCTTATTTAAGATAACTTGGGAAAGCACATCAGTTTTAGCTTCAAAGGTATATTGAATACTCATGTTCTCTTCAACATGAATCGGTACAGTCGTTAGATTCGCGTAATTTGAGAATGTTTTAGTTTGATAAAAGCTGTCATTAAACAGAAAAATCGTAGCAAGCATTACGCATACAGGTATGATGACATAGACGCGATACTTCATCAAGAAATCATCGATTTTCTTGATTTTGCTCCATATTGCTTTGCATATTTTTGCGAAATTCTTCAACAATTTTTTCATAATATCACCTTGCATTTTCACGCTATTATAGCACTATTACAGAAAAAAGAATATTTTTTCGTTTTTGAATTTCTCATCAATCCCATGGTGTAATTCGTTTCTTTCGCGAAATCAAACGTGTGTTGAAAGAAATGTAAGCACGTTTGCGGCATTTTAGAATCATTTCACGCCCACTTTCATTTCTTGTATAGAAAATGGCAAAATCAGAAAGCTTACGGTGCAGATTTTTTTGAAATAATTCAACATATTCTTTACGCGCGGCGATGATTGAAGGACATGCATATGAATGGCGATACGACAACAAACCGAAATGCTTCATTACAATAATGTATCGAGGATTATCAATCATGGAAAACATTTCCGTCAACGCCTGTGCAAATATGTTTTGTTCGTGGACAGAAGCATTGGAAAGCATCATACCGAGCATTACTTTGCTATTGTCCTCTTGAGCAAGCATACTGACCGATGTCGAGATGAGTTCTCGTTCCTGAAGTGTTTTTAGTAACGCCTTGCCCATAGCTTTCATGGCGCGATGCGGGCTGGAAAGCATGAGGATACGTCGTGTGCCAATAACTACTCCACAGGCGGCAGCAATAGCTATGATTATATAAAGGATTAGACCTTCAATACTGTAATTGTTCCCATTCATCATCGCACGAAATGAAGTTGATATTAACTGCGCAAAGAATATTTCGCCAAAAATCAGTGCTAGAAATACGATATAATCGATAAAAATAAACCCTGGCATTGTGTATTCCTTCGGTACGGCAACTTCCGTTTGCAAACGAGCACTGTTACGAATTGCGCTCGTCCATTTTGAATCAATATCCTTTCGATTCGCTGAAAGAGCAAGCATTTTCTGATTAATCCTTGCAATTCCATTTTTATTGTATGGCGGACAAATGGCCGTGATTCTTTCAATTCCACTTTCCACTTCTCCCGTGTCATAATTGGGGCCAACAAAACAATCGAAACGACGAATTAATGTATCATAATCATCGGAAACAAGTGTCTTATCATCTTGATTCATACGTTGTGCCATGCCTTCAATTTGATTATCGGCAAAAAAATATTCTGGTTCAACCGAAACCAAATGCCATATTGATGAAACCTTGTCCGGTTGATTGACATCCTTTCGAATCGCTCGTCCACGCATTTGATTCGATAGCATGAAGCTTCCGACAAAACTGGCAAGAATCAAGGTATTAATGCACGGAGAATCCCAGCCCTCGCCCAACAAGGATTTCGTACCGATCAACAACTTGATTTTTCCGGATTGAAATAGCGCGGTAACTTTTTCGACCTTTTGTTTATTTGAACACGAGTAATCAATGATGGAATAATCTGTTCCCGCAATTTCTGTCGCCTTACGGATGTCAGCATCCGCTGCGAGCACCGTAGGTAAAATAACAAGACTTCCCGAAAGCACACCCATTGGTGCCGAAAGTGTTGTACGACGCAAGGTCTCAAATACAGAAACGACACTCACCTCCGAGAATGACTGATTGGTTCCGATGTCCGAAACTGTTTCCTTCTTAATGAAGTCAGTCAAAACCAACATTCGAAGCTTCTCGCCTAAATTTGCTTCTTCACTACCCGCAATCTCAGCAATACTTTTAAGCTTTCCACAGGAAGATGCAAGGTGTTTCTTGAGTTTTGCATTTAAGGTCAGAGACACTTTTCCTTTTTCAACAAGGGAAAAACTCTTCATGATTTGTGTGACTTCATCGATTTGCTCAATTTGAAGACCGCTATCTTCACTTTGCAAAAATAGTACTGCTTCTTGCGCATAGGCCAAAGAGAACTTCGGCAGATGCTTAAGTGTCGTCAATTTCTTGATGAATCGTGGATGAACATCTATACCCATGAATTGGCAAAGCACGAGAAATGATACTATTGGTTTTACTCGAGAATAAAGAAAGTCGTAATCTTCTTTTCGTGCACACAATTGCTGATATGCATCAGTAACTATCGTGGTTTGACGTAACGCCTCCAATGCTGCAAATGCATTTTTTCGATAATCTGTAAAGGCTCCCGCTTCCTCTTCTGTTGGATAGTTGAAATACACGTAATCCTGATGCGGGCATAATGCGCCTTCACTTACGAGCTCCGGTACGAAGATTTCTTCGTCAATCTCCCCGCAAACCTTAATATATCGTTCCCATTCCGTAATACTCGCATCATATGGCGGTGTTGCTGTAAGCGAAATCACAGAGATATCAACATTTAGGCCTGTAATGAATTCTTCCAGTGCCTTTTGCCATTCATTTTGCAAGTGATGCGCCTCATCGAGGCAAACGAGACCGATTCCGTACTCCTTCATCAGTTTAAACAGATCAATATCGGAATAATCTACAACCTTCTCGGTCTCTTCTTCATCATCCTTATACTGAATTTTCTTCATCGCTGAATAAAGCGCTTGATAAGTAATCGAGTTAATCAATTTGATTTCATGTAAATCGTAGGAGACATAATCGTTGGGATTTTCCGTATCAGAAAGAAACGCATCAGAAAAACGACTTCCCCATTGGTATTTAATTGTTGTCGTCGGAGATAAAACAATACAGGGCTTACCAATACGACGAATCATTTCAAGTCCTAATGTAGTCTTACCACTTCCCGGCGCCGCTACAATATTTAGTCTACCATCTGCAAGATAATGATCAGCCTGTTCCAGAATTCTTGTTTGATAATCTCGGAATGTTCCTTTAAAACCACAATGTGTAAAATCCTTCATTACGCATCCTCGATATTCGATTGTTTATTTATTGCTAATGTGTTGATATTTTCCAACCAGAGAGCCCATTTGCAAAATGTGTCCTTCGGCGGCTTTTAAAACATCTGCCTTTTTGGCACGAGCAGAGATAGAAAGCTTCGTATCCAATGCATATACAGTGAAACAATAATCATGATTCCAATGAAATGGTGGCTTCGGGCCACGGTAGCCATGTTTGCCGTAAGCCAAGCCTTGCTCGATATGAATCGGTTGCTCAATAACCTTCCCTTTGGGCAAACCACCCGGAACGACGTGAATTGCAGGTAAATTCCATGCAACCCAATGATTATACCCTGGAAAAATCGGGTGTCCGAGGTCATCCATTGTGATAACCAACGAAACTGCTTCTTTCAATAGACCGGCAACATGAAGCTCAGGAGAAACATCTTCTCCATATCCGGTGTGGCAATTTGGTATCCACCCGCTTGCCTCAAAAGCAGGACTCGTAATCATTAATGGATTCATCGCATTCGTCCTCCAGATAAAATCAGTTTATTTTATCATAGAATGAATTATTATTTCTCAAATCAGACTTCATTACCAAATAAACGGAATCATCCGATATTTTACTTTCTTGACATACTCTTCGTATCCATCAAGACCGGAAATAAGAACCTTCTCTTCGTTTTGTATTCGTTTTGCTAAAACAAACGGCAGAGGAATCATAAAAATCAAGGCAACCCAAGAGCCTAGAACGATAGGCATCATTGTAAACAACAAAAGTGTCGCGGCATACATCGGATGACGTACAATGCCATACAAGCCGGTAGAAACGACCTTTTGATCCTCTTGGATTTCAACAGTTCTCGAAAGATAGGCATTTTCACGCATCACCTCGGCATAAAGTGCATAGCCTCCGAAAAACAGAACCGAGGCAATAATAACAACAACAGTTGGCACATTCGACCAGCTAAAACGGAAATCAAGTCCCGCTGTAACAAAGCAACCGACAAATTCTACAGATGAAAAAAGAATAACCCATTTCTGCGTAGATTCCTTTTCCTTCGAATTCAAACGCTTGGAGAGCAGGTCCTTATCTTTAACAAACAAGATAATGCCGACAAACAGCATCGGTACAAACAAAAGAATGCAAAAGAGTAATCCGTTTGGATACAATAGCGTTCCTGCAGGAAGAAACAATACCAAAAGAATCGCAGCGATACCGCTAATCGCTTTTATTAGTGCTTGCATAAGTAATTTCATGTTGGTTCCCTCCAAATCATTTTCTGTCTTTGATATCGCGAAGCCAATTAATCAGCGGCATTTACGAGAGCCTGATAAAATGAAATCGCGGTATCGAAATCCATGTAATCATCTTTATTATCTGCGCCCGTTAAGTGTTTTACAACGGCGGCCTCTGAGTGAAATTGAAGGCCAATGGCAAATGTCTTATTCTGACACTCAATTGCTTCAATGATTTCATTACCGGATAAGGTTGTACTGCCAACAACTGTGAGTTCAGTATTGGTTATATCTTTTACTGCCTGTGGAAGAAAAAATTCACTAGTAATATCTCTATTTTAACATAGGTATTTCATCAAGTTCTTTCCGATTCCGACGCAAAAGTATCGTTACTGATAAACCTATCAATGACGATATCGCTGTGATAGTGATTACACTGCAATATGCATTCAGTAAATTACATCTCTATAAAATGGATGATAATAATTTATCTTCGGCTTCTTTTATGTCTTTTTCGATCAACGGGCGCATACTGTCTTTGTATTTACTTAAATCGGCCGTTTTCAAACTCGAAATAATTTTGGGGATATACTGAGGTTTTGCTTCTCCAACCTGTACAAGTGATTTAATACATTGCCTGGCAGTAATTGGTTTTTCATCCGTAATATGCGTTAGAAATTCCGAAAGAATAACATCAAAGCGATTATTTTCATCCCACTGTGCATTTGCTGCAAGGATACATAAAGCACGATTACGCACCAAGGATTTTGGGTGGGCAAGCAGAGTTGCAAAATCATCAATATATGCGTACCACACATTCGTATCAAGGCTTTCCGCTATTATCTCGTCAGCGAAAGCACATGCATATGTATCATCTTTTGTTGTTAGCTTTGAATAAATGATTTCTCTCATTCCAGCCACCGCTCAAATAACGAATTTATCGATTTCCGGTCATAATGAATTTGATAAGACTTTCAACATCATCAAAATTATCATAATCACCGATTATGCCTTCTCTGTGATATACCACGCCATTTTGTTCATTTCTCTCTAAACAATCCAAGAGTTTATCCTCTCCGTATCGTTTAATGAATTGAATGAAACCATACGGTTTGTTTTTTGACAGGAGTCCTTTACGGCAATCTTGTTTGCAGTCGCTACAGTGCAGATAATTGTTTTCTATTGAACACGATCTGTTCTCACACCATTCTTTGTCTTGACATTCACCTGAGTTACAACCATGACATTTATCATTTTCCGAACATAGACAACAGGCTAGTCCGCATCGTGCTATTCCAAATTCTCTTTTCATTATTTTCTCCTTATATATCGAATTATCGAACTCTTAAGAGCATTTCTTTTCTTGAATATAGCACTATTATGGTTTGTAAAACAGAATTGCTCGGCCAAAAACCTTAAAGTTGCTGACCAAGAGTCAAATTTTGCAACTATGGATTTCACCTCATATACAGTTCGACAAACTTGAAGTTTATATATTGTTTAAAGCCTCTTATGTCCTCATCAAAAGAATCAATAAAAACTTGACTTACGATTGTGTATGTTTATTAACTAAGCAAAGATTATATCATATTACATTTATTGACTTTGCAAATTTATTTGATTTTTTCTTGCCTCATTCTATAATTATCTCGAGAGGCAGGTGAATATCTATGAAAAATCTTTTCTACCTTAGAAAAACAGCCTTAAGTATATTGTTATCCATTT
>Ga0116152_10002048_pt1 | contig 16436 bp, 18 predicted proteins | sample AD_UKC119_MetaG_FD_89894 | JGI IMG/M metagenome (GOLD analysis project Ga0116152, IMG submission 89894) | Active sludge microbial communities of municipal wastewater-treating anaerobic digesters from Hong Kong - AD_UKC119_MetaG | ecosystem: Engineered > Bioreactor > Anaerobic > Digestate... | reverse complement strand
TGGCGACGTTTCATGACCGTTAGTGTACCTAAGCAAATGCGTGGCGCGCCGCCAAACACTGGCGGCGCGCGGCCACATGCTGGCACGATGCCACGGCCATGATCGCACTCATTCAACGCGTAGCTCATGCTGAAGTCACGGTGGCGGGCCTGTCGGTCGGCCGCATCGACGCAGGTCTGCTCGCGCTGATCGGTATCGAAAAGGACGACGACGCGCGCATCGGCGAGCGGCTGCTCGATCGGGTGCTGGCGTATCGGGTGTTCGCCGACGCCGACGGACGTATGAATCGCTCGCTCGCCGAAACCGGCGGCGGGCTGCTGCTGGTGTCCCAATTCACGCTGGCGGCGGACACGCACAAGGGCCTGCGGCCTGGATTCAGCGGTGCAGCGGCGCCGGCCGCGGCGCAGCAGTTGTTCAGCCAGCTGCTCGAAACCGCCCGGCAGCGCCACCAGCCGGTGGCAACTGGTCAATTCGGCGCCCACATGCAAGTGTCTTTGGTGAACGACGGCCCAGTGACGTTCTGGCTGCAGGTATCCGGCGGTGCACTGGCTGGCCCGTGACGCAGGTCCGGCTATCCCTTGAACTTTCTTCGGCCCGGCCTATCGATTGTCTTATCATCGTGGGATTCGTTTGGGCCACATCGTCGCCCGCCAGGAGTCAATGTCATGGGTATCGGGATGCGCGAGCTGATCATCATACTTCTCGTGGTCTTGCTCGTCTTCGGAGCGAAGAAGCTGCGCAACATCGGCTCGGATCTCGGATCGGCCGTCAAGGGCTTCAAGAAGGCGATGAGCGACACCGAAGAGGACGAGACGGTCAAACAATTGCGGGCGGATGCGGACGACGCCGAGTTTCCGGAGAGCGCCAAGCAGAAGTCGAAGAGCGAGCCACGCGTCTAGGGTCGTTGCGAACGTCGCCGACTTCTCGCCCCAGACTCGCTGAGCAGCGGGTTCCGGGCACCAACGCGGCGTAATAATCATGTTCGAGATCGGCTTCGTCGAAATTCTGATGATCTCGGCGCTGGCGCTGATTGTGCTGGGCCCCGAGAAATTACCCAAAGTGGCACGCCAGGTAGGCCGCTGGGTTGGTCGCGCGCGCTCGATGGCTCGCCAGTTTCGCGAGCAGCTCGAAGAAGAGGTGACGGTCAACGAAACCCCGGCCCGCAAGAGCCAGCAGCCGACGGGGCGACCCAAGCCGCCCGCGCGTGCCGCTGACGTTCCTGCGGCCACCTCTGCGGCTGCGCCGACACCGGCAGTGCCGGCCGCAGCCGACGCCGCGACCACAGCCGCGGAACAAGCTGCTGAAGACGACCCGGCCAACTGGTATCCGCCAGATCACCACTCACATCCTGACCAGGTAGCTGCCTCAACGGAGGCCACTACACGGGGCGATGCACCGCAGGTCGACTGGGTCGATGATGCGCCCACCGTGCAGCAGCGCACTGATCGAGAAGCATGAACGAGCCCAGCGAAAATCTCGCCGAGGGCACGCTCATGTCGCACCTGCTCGAGCTGCGGGATCGGCTGATCCGCGCAGTATTCGCGGTGCTCGTGGCCTGCATGCCATGTTTCTTCTTCGCCAACGAACTGTTCGAACTGGTCGCCGATCCACTCGTCAAACAACTACCTAAAGGCGCGGTACTGCAGTCGACGAGTGTGGTCGGACCATTCATGACGCCGTTCAAACTGGCGTTCTTCGTCGGCCTGTTTGTCGCGATGCCCTACGTCCTCTATCAAATCTGGGCCTTCGTTGCGCCCGGGCTCTATCGCCATGAGAAGCGCTTTGCGATGCCGCTGCTCATTTCCTCGATCCTCCTGTTCTACATCGGTGCGCTGTTTGCGTACCTCGCAGTGTTCCCGATCATGTTCGGCTTCTTTGCCAACACGGCGCCGGCCAATGTCATGTTCAATCCGGACATCTCGCAGTACCTCGATTTCGTACTGACGATCTTCTTCGCGTTCGGGCTGGCGTTCGAAGTGCCGGTTGCGGTGGTGCTGCTCGCGGTCACCGGCGTCGTCAGCGTGGACAAGCTGCGCGCGAATCGCGGCTATGTGGCGATCGGCATTGCGATCGTGGCTGCCATCCTGACGCCGCCCGATGGCATCACCTTGATCATAATGGGCATTCCCATGTACTTGCTGTACGAGGGCGGGCTTTTCATGGCGCGGTTGATGATCAAGGCGCGCCGCGCCGATGCCGCCAAAGATGGCGAGGACGAAGAAGCGGAAGCGCAGTAGCGCCGGTCAGAAACCACCGCAACGAAGCGCCGCCAGCCCTGCCTTGCCGGTGCGCGCCCGAATCGGTCAGACTGAGGCATTGGCTGCGTGACGAGCCGCTATGGCGGCTCAGCAGCACATAACAATATCGGGGGCAGAACCGTATGTCAGATCCCAGCAGCACTACCATCGTGTCGCCAGATTACAGCAAGTCATTCTTTGGTCACCCGCGCGGTCTCGCCACGCTGTTCATGACCGAGTTCTTCGAGCGCTTCACTTTCTACGGTATGCGCGCGCTCCTGGTGCTGTTTCTCGTGGCGGCGACTGACGCCGCCAATCCGGGCTTCGGCATCGATCGCGAAACAGCCGGCGCAGTCTACGGACTATATACCGGTGCTGTGTACCTGGGCTCATTGCCAGGCGGCTGGATCGCCGATCGATTGATCGGCCAACGTAGCGCTGTGCTATGGGGCGGCATCATCATTGCCTTGGGCAATTTCATACTCGCGATCCCTGCGTCACCGCCGGTGTTCTATTTCGGCCTCGCGGTCATCGTCGTCGGCGTGGGCCTGTTGAAGCCGAACATCTCCGCCATCGTGGGCGCACTGTACGAAGGTCAATCTGGCGCACGCCGGGATGCAGGTTTCTCAATTTTCTACATGGGTATCAACTTGGGCGCCTTCGTCGCGCCGCTGGTAGCCGGCACGCTGGGTGAGGGTTGGAACTGGCGCATCGGCTTCTTGTTCGCGGGCCTCGCGATGCTGCTGGGCGTGGCGCAGTACAAATACACCGAGAAGTACCTCGGACATGCCGGACTGGCGCCGCAGAATCTCACTGCAGATGAACGCAGCAAGAGCTGGCGCGTCGTTGGGATCGCCGCGGTGCTGGTTATCGGGCTGGCGGGATTGTTGTTTGCGGGTGTCATTCCCGTGAGTATCCAGACACTCGCCCAAGGCTTTGGTACGGCCATGGTGGCATTGGCTGTGGCGTTCTTCGGCTACGTGTTGTTCATCGCCAGGCTCACGACCGAAGAGCGCAAACGGGTGGCCGTGATCGCGGTGTTCTTCCTGGCCGCTGCCGTCTTCTGGGCCGGGTTCGAACAGGCGGCGACCACGTTCAATCTCTTTACCCAGGACTACACCGATCGTTCGCTGTTAGGTGGGCTGTTCCCGGAAGGCATGCACCCTGCGTCCTGGTACCAGTCGGCCAATCCGATCTTCATCATATTGTTCGCGCCCTTTTTCGCCTGGTTGTGGGTGGCACTGGGCAGGCGCAATCTCGATCCGTCGGCGCCTGCCAAGTTCGGCCTTGGGCTGCTATTGTTAGGCGTCGGCTTTCTGATCATGATGCTGGCGGCGCAGCTCGTGGCCGCGAGCGGCGGGAGAGTGGCCCCGACGTGGATGCTGATGACCTATCTGCTGCACACCTTTGGCGAGCTCTGTCTGTCACCCGTGGGGCTTTCCAATGTGACCAAGCTCGCGCCGCAGCGCTACGTCGGCCAGATGATGGGCACATGGTTTCTGGGCGCCGCAGTCGGCAATCTCATCGCTGGCTTGCTAGGCGGTCATATCGGTTCATCGGCGGTCGACGAGATGCCCGGTCAGTTCCTGCAAATGGCACTGATCGGCGGCGGGGCGGGCGTCCTGTTGCTGCTCTTGTCCCGACCGCTCGCCAACTGGATGGGCAGCGCACGCTGATCGTCCACTACCAACTCAGGGGATAGGTATGCACGGCTCAACACTGGCGCCGCAACTGACGCTGCGCGCGATCGTTCTGGCGATCATCCTTGCAATGATTCTGGCCGCGGCCAACACTTACCTCGGGTTGTTTGCCGGCATGACGATCGCCTCGGCGATCCCGGCAGCCGTCATCTCGATGGCCGTGCTCAAGCTGCTGGGCGGCGGCGGCATACTCGAGAACAATATCGTGGCGACCGGTGCCTCAGCGGGTTCGTCGATCGCATCCGGCGTCATTTTCACTATCCCGGCACTGGTCATTCTCGGCTTTTGGACCGACTTCCTGTCGCAATACTGGTGGGTACTGGCCATCGCGGGCCTGGGTGGTCTATTGGGCGTGCTGTTTTCGGTGCCATTGCGTCGCTCGCTGGTGGTCGAACAGAAGATGGCCTTTCCGGAAGGCAAGGCGGCGGCGGAGGTGCTGAAGACCGGCGAGAACCCGGCCGAGGGCTTGCGCATCCTGGGTTGGGCGGCGCTCGGCGGCGCGTTGGGCAAGCTCGGCGCCGCCAGCGGCTTGCGGCTGTTCCCGGACACCGCTGCAGCGGCAACTTATTCCGGCAAGACGATCGCGTTTTTTGGCACCAATCTATCACCCGCCTTGTTAGGAGTCGGCTATATCGTTGGCCTCAATGTCGGTACGCTCGTGCTGCTGGGCGGCATGCTGTCCTGGAACCTGGCGATTCCGATCTACAGCACATTCTTTCTGGACGGCAATCCGGCACTCGCGACCACGCTGCAGGGCCTGTCAGCGGAAGATGCCGCCTATGCCATCTGGTCCAAGGAGATCCGCTATCTTGGCGTGGGTGCGATGCTGGTGGGCGGCCTCTGGGCACTGATCAGCCTGCGACATTCGATCCTCTCGGGTGTCCGTAGCGGTCTCGCGGTCGCCCGTGCGGGTGCCGGCGCGGGCACCGTACCGCACACCGATCAGGATCTGCCAATGAAATGGGTGCTGATCGGCATCGTCCTGTTCACGCTGCCATTGTGGTGGCTCTACCAGAATATCGTCGGCTCATTGGTAGTCAGTGTGCCGATGACCGTGATCATGGTGGTCGCCGGGTTCCTGTTTTGTTCCGTGTCGGCGTACATGGCAGGCCTCGTGGGTTCGTCCAACAACCCGGTGTCGGGCATCACCATCTGCACGATCCTGTTCGCTGCGCTCGTGCTGTTGGTGCTGATGGGGCCGAACGCCGAACTCGGCCCGGTGGCAGCGATCATGATTGGCGCGGTGGTGTGCTGCGCGGCCTGCATCAGCGGCGACAATCTGCAGGATCTCAAGTGCGGCTATATCGTGGGCGCGACGCCGTGGCGACAGCAGGTGATGCTGGGCGTTGGCGCTGCCACCAGCGCGCTGGTGATGGCGCCGGTTTTGTATCTGCTCGACTCCGCCTATGGTATTGGCGGCGTACCCACGGCCGAGCACCCGAGTCCGTTGCTGGCGCCCCAAGCCACCCTCATGGCATCGGTGGCCAAAGGCATCTTCGGCGGCGCGCTGCCGTGGACGACGATCGGCATCGGTGCGCTGATTGGTGTGGCGATCATCGTCTGGGATGTGATCCTCAAGAATCGCGGCGCGAAGTTCCGTGCGCCCGTGCTCGCCGTTGCTGTCGGAATCTATCTGCCGCTCGAGTTGTCAGTGCCAATTTTCATCGGCGGTGTGCTGTCCTATCTCGTGGCGCGCAGCTTTGGCGCGGACAAGAGTGAAGAGGAAATCGAGCGTTTGCATCGCAAAGGCATGTTGTTCGCAGCCGGCATGATTACGGGCGAGGCCTTGCTGGGCATCGTCATCGCGGCTGCCATCGTGATTCGCGAACGGCCGGACGCGCTGGCGCTGCCTGCAGCCTGGCAGTTCGGCGGCTGGCTCGGGCTGCTGCTGCTGGCGTTCCTGGCGGCGGCGCTCTATCGGACGGCCAGACAGCCAACTTGAGCAGCGACTCCTGGCAAGCAGCTCGTAGTGGCTAACAACCGTCGCGCCACGCTCGCACTGTGTCTGGCGCTCGTGTATCTCGTCTGGGGTTCGAGTTATCTGGTCACCGCGGTCGGCGTCAGGCATCTCCCACCGCTGTTGTTTGGCGGCGTGCGTTTCTCGATCGCCGGCGTGCTGCTGCTGGCACTGGCCAGGTTCCGCGGCGAAACCGTCCGGGTCGATCGCATCGAGCTCAAGCACGTTACGATCGTTGCGCTCGGCAGCATTTTGCTCAGCAACGGACTGAATGCCTGGGGTTTGCAGTACGTGCCCTCGAATCAGGCGGCGCTGCTCAACACGACTGCGGCGCTCTGGATCGCCGTTTTTGCGACGCGTGGATCGCGAGCACATGCGCTGGAGCAGCACGTCATGCTCGGCCTCCTGGTTGGATTCTTCGGCGCGGCGCTGATCATCTGGCCACGTGGCAGCTGGACGACCAGTCAGCTGCCTGAGCAGGGGATGATCCTGCTCGGCGTTCTGGGCTGGGCGTTCTCAGCGGTCTATCTGCGCAATGTGGCGTCGAAGCTGGAGGTGCTGGCGTTCACGGGCATGCAGTTTCTGGCCGGCGGCGCGATGCTGATCGTGGCTGGCCTGGTCCTCGGGGAAGCGCCTCGCTTTCAGTTGAGCGCGGACGGTCTGTGGCCGATGGCCTATCTCATCGTCATGAGTTCCTGCTTTACCTACCTGGCGTTCGCGTGGCTGGCGAAGAACACCACACCCGCGATCGTGGGCACTTACGCTTATGTCAACCCCGCGGTGGCTGCCGTCGTCGGGTGGGCCATACTCGATGAGCGGCTGTCCGCCGCACAGCTGTTGGGCATGGCGGTCATGTTGTTAGGCATTGGATTGGTCACCTGGCAGCGCAAACGCACGCGACTGCCGCCGGCACCATAAGTAGTCGGGCCGCATAGTGCGGTGACCGCGAACAGGGTGACAACCTTCATACCCCACCAGTTCGGCCGAACTGGCGCGCTGGATTCACTTAGTCTCGCGCCGCAGTACCTCGATCTTGCCTTTGGGGCCGATGAACCACGAGCCGATCCAGCTCACCACACTGACGATCAACGCCGCCAGCACCGCTGTCCAGAAGCCTTGCATCTTGAAACCTGGCAGCAACAGGGCGACCAACCCGACCATCGCGGCATTGATGACCAGCAGGAACAGCCCGAGCGTCACGATCGTCATCGGCAAGGTGAGAATGATGGCGATCGGCCGCACGATCGCGTTGACCAGACCGAGTAACAGGCCAGCCAGTATCAACGTCGTGGGCGTATCGATGAAGACACCCGGCAACCAGCGCGTCGCTAGCCACAGACCCAGGGCGGCGATCAGACCGCGGAACAAAAACCCAATCATGACGAAGTCTCCTGCCGATCGAGATTCTTCTCGAGAAACACCTTCAGGCGCGCCAGCGCCCGTTGCCAGTGTACCCGCTTGCGCGCGTGGTAGTGATCCCAGCCCGGCTCGTTCGGCAGGCCAGAATTGAGCAAGCGCAGCCTGGTGCGCGTACCGTCGGCCTCGAACAGGAAGTCGTCGATCTCCACGCCCTCGAATGCCGGCGCCGACGAGCCGCTCAGCAGAATCAGACGCAACCGCTGGCCAGGCTCGAACACATCGATATGCGCGTCGATCTCCACCGCGCTATCGAACCGGACGCGGAAACTGCCCTCGGCCTGCGCGCGTATGGTCGCGCTCGGCGCGCACCAGCGCGCCAGCGAAGTCGGGTTGGTCCACGCCGTCCAGACGCGAACCACCGGCACCTCGATATCGTTGCGCAGAGCGTAACTGCGGTGCGCGTTCTTCATCGAGCTATTGTGCCAGCCATGGCGACCACCGCAGGTGAGGATTGCGTCAGACTAACATGCAGTGCAACATCCGTCCGCGCCCTGCACCCTGACCTGGAAGACCTTACATGACACTCGTCGATTTCGTAGTCGCCCTGGCGTTGCTGCAGTATCTCGTCTTTGCGATGGCGGTCGGTCGCGCGCGCGGCAAGTATGGCGTGCTCGCGCCGGCAGTCTCCGGGCACCCGGATTTCGAGCGCTATCTGCGCGTCCAGCAGAACACGCTCGAATGCCTGATCATCGTGGTACCGTCCTTGTGGCTGTTTGCTCGCTACCTGAGCGAGCCCTGGGCCGCCGGGCTCGGTGCCGTCTACCTGATCGGGCGCATGATGTATTTCGTCGGTTACACCAAGGCGGCCGCCAAGCGCGCGGCGGGCTACGGCGTCACCGCACTCGCCATGATGGCGCTGCTGCTCGGCGCGCTGGCCGGAATCGTATTGCAGTTGCTGCGCGGTTGATCAAGTGACGGTGCCGCGCGCGGCATCTGCGCGTGACTTCAGTACCGTTACGACCACGGGTATCAGCGATACGACGATGATTCCGAGGGTGACCAAACTGAAGTTGTTACGCACCAGCGGGATATTGCCGAAGAAGTAACCCGCATACAGCAGCAGCAGCACCCACAGCAATGCGCCAGCGATGCTATATGCCTGGTATCGAACATAGGGCATGCGCGCGATCCCGGCGACGAACGGCGCAACGGTACGCACGATCGGCACGAAACGCGCGATGACGATGGTGGTGGCGCCGTACTTGGTGAAATAGCCCTCCGCCTGTCGCAGGTACTGCACTTTCAGCAAGCGGTACTTGCCACTGAACGCGGGTGGACCGATCCATCTGCCGATATGATAGTTGGTAGTATTGCCGAGAACGGCGGCGGCCAGCAGCAGCAATGCCACCAGATGCACGTTGAGCGTCCCGCTCGTGTCTACGGCTGCGAGCGCACCGACCGCAAACAGCAGACTGTCACCAGGCAGAAATGGTGTGACGACCAGCCCCGTCTCGGCGAACACGATCAGGAACAGGATCGCGTAGATCCAGACGTCGTAGCGCACCAGCAATTCGACCAGGTGTCGGTCCAGGTGCAGCACGAAATCGAGCAACGTCGCGAGCAGATCCACGCAGGCAGTTCCAGGAAACCAGAGTAGGGGAGATAGCCGGCGCGTCAGCGCAGACCGGCTGTCAGACGTCGCGTCGAGCGCGCGGCAGGCGCAGCTTCGAGCGCGGCGACTGCGGCGGCAATGTCACTGTCACGACGGGACAGCGTGCTGCGGATGACTGGATCCGAAAGATCCAGCGCGTCCGGATCAGGCCCTTGCAAGAGAACATCCGGCTCGATGCCACGACCATTGATCGAGCGTCCGGACGGCGTGAAATAGTGGGATGTCGTCAGCTTGATGGCACGACCCTGCGACAGCGGCATGACCGTCTGCACGGAACCTTTGCCGAACGTGCGCCGGCCGACGAGCACAGCACGGCCGTTGTCCTGCAAGGCACCCGCAAGAATCTCGGCAGCCGACGCCGACGCGCCATTGACCAGCACGACGACCGGCGTCCCAGCGAGCAGGTCGCCGGGCTCGGCAGACATGCGAAATCTTGCGTCTGGCGTGCGGCCATCTGCACTCACGATCGTGCCCGTCTCCAGCAGTAAGTCCGCTATTTCGACCGCCGCCTCGAGTACGCCGCCGGGATTGTTGCGGACGTCGATGACGACACCGGCGAGCTGCGATCCCATGACGCTGCTGAGATCACTGAGCGCCAGCCGGAAGTCCTGTGGAGTCGTCGCGCTGAAATGCGTAATCCGCACATAGCCAAGACGCGCCGCAAGCCTGGCGGCCGTTACGCTGTGCACGTCGACTTGTGCGCGTTGCAGCACGAACTCCAAGGGCAGCGTTTCGCCCGTCCGGCGCACTGACAGATGCACGGCTGAGCCAGCCGGGCCGCGCATGCGCGCGATCGCAGCTTCGACGTCATTGCCGACGGTCTCACCGTTGATCGATACGACGAGATCGCCGGCACGCAGACCGGCCCGTGCAGCGGGCGATTGTTCGAATGGCCGGACGACCCTAATGGCATCGCGCGCCGCGGCCACCTCGATGCCTACGCCCGGATAGCGGCCAGTGGTACTGACGCGCATCTCTTCGTATTCGTCGCGATCGAGAAAGGCAGAGTACGGATCGAGGCCGGCGACCAGGCCGTGAACGGCATGGTTGAGCAATTCATCGTCGCTGACGGCTTGCACGTACTCGCGCCTGACCCGGTCGAGTACCTCGCGCATCAGGCCGACATCCTGCCACGACGTAGCCTTGAGGTCCGCGGTCACCGGTACCGGTGCGATTGCGGCAGCGTCGCGGCTCGCGCGCACGTCACCACCCACGGCAACCAGAAACCCCAGCAGAGCGCCGGATGCGAGCGTGGCCAAAGTGCGGGTAGCTGGCTGCATGAGCGCGATACTACCTGAGCGTGGGGTCAAAACACCGCTGTTGCGATGCACCAGTGAAGGGTGGGGGGCTGCACGCGGGCCGATTCAATGCGCGACGCGTCGCGAGCCATGCGGGTCGGCCAGCCCGCCCAGACCGAGGTCGGGCTCCGTAACACTGATGGGGCGCGCCGCTGCCAGCATCGGCAGTTCCTCGAGTATTTCATCGAATGGCTTGGGGCGACCGATCGCAAAACCCTGGCCGTAGTCGACCCCCAGCTCCACCACCGACCGGTAAATCTCGTCGGTCTCGACGTATTCCGCGACCGTCACGATACCCATCGAGCGCGCCAGCTGCGCAATCGCGCGCACCATGGATTCGGCGCGCGGATCTTTCAGGACGTCCCGCACGAAACTGCCGTCGATCTTGAGTATGTCGACCGGCAGTCGGCGCAGATACGACAGTGATGACTGACCGGTACCGAAGTCATCGAGCGCCACCTCACAACCGAGCTTGCGCAAACGGCGCATCAGCGACTCAGTCGCTTCGATGCTGGCCACGGCGGCGCTTTCGGTCAGCTCGAAGCAGAACACGGCGGGCTCGAGCCCGCTCGACTCCACCGTACTGATGACGAAATCGGCAAAGCCCTCATCGCCGATGGACTGGCCGGAAAAATTGATGGCGAACACGAGCGGCGCATCGACCAGTATGTCGGCGTGCGGCTGCAGCATGCGCACAGTTTCTTCGAGCACCCAGCGATCGATGGTCCGCATCATCTGATAGCGCATGGCGGCTGACAGGAACCGCTCGGGCCCGATCGTATTGCCGGCACGGTCGACCATCCGCAGCAGTATCTCGAAGTGCGGCCGACCGCTGCCGTCCACGAGCGGCATGATCATCTGTGCGGCGAGCCGCAAGCGCTTCTCCGCCAGCGCTACCCGCACGTCGGTGGCAACGTTGATATCGGTAAAGCGGCGCACGATGCTGACGTCGGCACCCTGGAATACTTCGACACGATTGCGGCCGCGATCCTTGGCCGCCTTGCAGGCCGATTCGGCTTCCGCCAACGGCCGGCCCATGTCCTTTTCGCGATAGGTGAACGGGGCGATGCCGACACTGATGGTGGTGGCGAACCGCGAATCGTCGCCGGCGGGCACTAGTTTCGTCGCGCCCTGACGCAGGCTGTCTGCAAAGGCCTGCGCCTCCTCCAGCGCTCCCGGCAGCAAGACGGCGAAGCGATCGCCGGAGATACGCGCGGCAATGGCGGATGGCGGCAAACGCCGGCGGATCAGCTCGCCGATCTGCGCGATCGCCTTGTCGCCTACGTGCATGCCCAGGTTTTCGTTGAGGACATGCAACTGATCCATGTCGATATACAGCAAGGAAGTCGCGCGAGCCCGCTGCGCCTCGTCGGCCGCAGCCAGACGCACACGCTGCTCGAGCGCGGCGCGAGTCAACAGCCCGGACAGCGCGTCATAACTGGACTCGATCGCGGTGGCCGCCTTGCGAGCCAGCAGATCGGCCAGTTGCGCGTCACGTTCGGCAAAGGCGCTGCTCGTTTCGTGACGAAACAATGCCAGTACACCCATGGCACGACCACTGACCTGGCGGATCGGGCAGGCCACGATGCGATAGGGCACGCGCGCCTCCTGATCCTTGCCGGCCACCTTGTTGATGATGACCGGCTCGCGGCGCGTCTGGGTCAACGCCAGCAATTGTCTGTGCGTCTTGGCAACGATACTGCTGTCGGCGCCACTGTCCGGATCGGCGTACACCTGAACCAGGCCTTTTTCCGGCACGATGATCGCACTCATCGCGCATTTCAGATGCGACGTCGCATTCTGCAGCAGCGTCTTCAAATCGTCGGTGCCACCGTCCTCTCGATCGCTCGAGACCGCCAGCAACAGTTCCAGATCTTTGTCTCGGGATGACAGCGACTCGTTCAAATCGCGGATACTGACCTGCGACTGGAAATCGCGCCGCAGGCATTCCAGTGCCGGGCGCAGAATACCGTTGACGAATGCGAACGACTGCTGCTCGCCGTCACCGATGCGGCGACAGCTGATGGCAACGATCAGCGCCAGCTTGTTGCGTTCGTCGCGCAGCCAGAACAGGTAGGTAGGGCCGCTGTCGGGCAACTGGCGCAACTGGCCAGCGCTGTCGCTGTCGGCCTCGGCCACTGAAATAGCCTCGGCGACCAGCCGAAACATGTCAGGGCCCGCACTGTTGGAGCTGGACCAAACCAGGTCGCCGAGCGCGTCGAATATATTGATGGCGTTCGACCGAGGCAGCAGTGATCGCACCAGCTGCGCGTAGGGCTCAAGTGAGTGTCGTTGCGTCATCCGTGGCGCTCAATCGGTCGTGAAGTTGTCGGCGCAAATACAAACATGGGCGGTCATCCTGACGGCCAGCATCGCCAATTGGTCCGCCAGGCACGTTGACGTACTTGGCGTTTTGTTAATAGCGCGCTGTCTGCAACCTTGGCAGCGTAGCGTGCCGCATGCACGCCGGCATTAACTTATTTGCGTGCATAACGGCAAATTCCGTGACTTGTGCCCCACTTCACCTGCCGGGCGCGGGTGCGCTGAACCATTTGCGCGGATCGACGGGGCGACCAGCCTTGCGGATCTCGAAGTACAACTCCGCACGCGCGCGCCCACCCGTGTCGCCGACGGTGGCGATGGTATCCCCGGCCGTGACCCGTTCGCCCACGCCCTTGAACAGACGTTGATTGTGACCATAAAGGCTCATGTAGCCATCACCGTGATCGATGATCGTCAACAGCCCCAGGCCGGGCAGCCAATCTGCATAAACGATCCGACCATGATAGACGGCGCGCACCGGCGCGCCCGCCTCGCCTGCTAACAACATGCCATCCCACTTGAGACCACCGGCCCGCGTCTCGCCATAACGGGCCACCACGCGTCCGCCGGTGGGCCAGGCCAGTTTACCCTGCAGCTTGGCGAATGCGTCCTTGCTGTCGGTCGGGAACTTGTCCATACGCTGCATGGCGCGGCGTAGTTGCTGCAACAATTGGTCGAGCCCAGTCTGCTGGCGCTGCAGGCGCGCCAACCGGCGCTCGCGTGAGCGCGACTCACGCGTCAGTGACGCCAAAGCCTTGCCCCGTTCGTCGCGCGCGCTCTTCAGGCGCGCCAGTTCCGTACGTTGCTCGCGCTCCAACGCCGCGAGCCGTTCGTCTTCGAGCGCCAGCGCCGCGCCCGTCTCGGCCAACGCCGCAACCTGGGTTTCGATCGCGGCAATCTGGTCGGCGCGCGCGCGCCCGAAATAGGAGTAGTAAGTGAACATTCGGCCGACCAGCGCCGGATCACTCTGATTCAACAGCAGCTTGAGTGGCTCTTCACGCCCGATCAGGCTCGCGGCGCGGATCTGCGCTGCGAGTGACGCCCGTTCGTTCGCCAGTGTTCGCTGCTGCGCCTGCTGCTGTCTGGTGAGCTGCGCGCGCTGCGCGGCGGCTGCAGCCCTCGCGGCGCGTAGTCGGTCGAGTTCGGCACGCACACCGCCCACAGTCTGCTCCGCCGATTGCAGGTCCTTGGCGAGTTGGTCCCGCCGCAGCGCGTCGCGCGTGACCTGCTCGCGGATGCGATCGATCTCGCGGCGTACCTCTTTGAGTTCCGCCTCGGTCCTGGCGACGTCCTTGTCCGCTGCCCGGGTCGCGTCGAACGCGCCCAGCATACCGAGCGCGACGAGTGCCAGTTTGGGGAGCTGTTTGCGCATGAGCCTATGTTAATGCCCTTGTGAATGGCCTGGCGCAAGCTTGCGGCGAGCGACCCGAAATTCCACGCGCCGACGGCAGGCTGCGCCGATATAATGCGCGGCCATTCATTTTGGCCGGCGCGGGTGCGCCGTCGCCACCGTTCGGCCCCAGGCCCACTGACACGACTGATATGGACAAATTTCTACAGTACGCCAGCAATCACCCGGGGCTCGTGGGCCTCGCCGTACTGGCTGCCGTCCTGGTCATCGCCTACGAGATGCGCGAGCGTGGCTCGAGCGCGGCGTCGGTGTCGCCTCAGGAGATGATCCGGCTGCAGAATCAGGGTGCGCTGGTGCTCGATATACGCAAGGCGGAGGAATTCGCCGCTGGTCACATCGTCGGCGCACGCCATCTCGCGTCCGACCAAATCCTCACAGCAGGGGATTCGCTGAAAAAATTCAAGGAAAAACCGGTGATCGTCTATTGCGCCACTGGCTCTCTCGCCGCCGCCGCGGTGCGTCAGCTGCAGGGGCAGGGCTTCACCAAGGCGTTCAATCTGCGCGGCGGCCTCACCGGCTGGCGCACCGACAATCTGCCCGTCGCGAAGGGTGCCTGAGAGCATGACGCAGCCTCAGGTAGTGATGTATGCCACCAGCTGGTGCCCATACTGCGAGCGAGCGCGACTGCTGTTGAATCGCAAGCACGTGACATTCGAGGAAATCGATATCGAGGCGACGCCGCAGAAACGCAGCGAAATGCTGACTCGCAGCGGTCAGCGCACTGTGCCACAGATTTTCATCGGCGAGCACCATGTCGGTGGCAGTGACGATCTGCACGCGCTCGAGGCAGCGGGCGGGCTCGATCCGCTACTCGGTCGCTGACACTATACTCAGGACTAGCTATTTCGGCTGGAGCATTCATGGCGAGCAACGATCCCACACAGAACGGGCCTGGGCCGCAACCAGGACAGGCGAGCGCCGAGACCGCACCCCATCTGTCGCTGCAGACGGTTTATCTCAAGGATTGTTCTTACGAAGCACCCAACGGCCCACGCGTCGACGGCGAATGGAACCCGCAATTCTCGATGGACCTGAATACGCAGTCGACGACGGTGGCGCCGGACGTGCGTGAGGTCGTACTGACGGTCACTGTCGACGCCAAGCAGGCCGACAAGACAGCGTTTCTGGTGGAAGTGAAGCAAGCTGGTCTGTTCCTGGTGCGCAATCTGGGTGATGCCGATCAGAAACGCGCCATTGGCAGCGTCTGTCCCGGCGTGCTGTTCCCCTATGCTCGAGCCGTGGTGTCACAACTCGTCACGCAGGGCGGCTTTCCGCAGTTCGTACTGCCGGCGGTCAACTTCGACGCGCTCTATGCCGAAACGATGGCCGAGGCGCAGCGGCAGCCGACCAAGAACTGAAGCTGTACGCCGACATCATGACCGAACCGCCTGCAGACCCCACTCGCGAGCCGGTGGCGGTGCTCGGCGCGGGTTCGTGGGGTACGGCTCTCGCGATCCAGTTCGCGCGCGCCGGCCATCCCACCCGACTATGGGGCCGCGATCGTGAGCATGTGGCGGCACTGGCGCGAGCGCGCCGCAACGAACGTTATTTGGCCGAGGCGGTATTTCCCGACACACTCAGTGTCACGGACGATCTGGCGGTCGCCCTGACGGACGCACAAGACGTCGTCATCGCGGTACCGAGCCACGCGCTGCGCGGATTGTTAGTCGAGATCGCGCCCCTCCTCGACGATCGAGTACGTCTGGCATGGGCTACCAAGGGCTTCGAGCTCAGCACCGGCAAGCTACCTCATCAGGTTGCGCGCGAGGTGTTCGGAGACAAGCTGCCGGTCGCCGTATTGTCCGGTCCGACGTTCGCCAAGGAGGTCGGTGCCGGCTTGCCGACGGCGATGACGATCGCCTCGTCGGACGACGAGTTCGCCGCGAGACTTGCGCGCAGTCTGTCATCCGCCAATTTTCGCGCGTATACGTCCAGCGACATCGTCGGCGTCGAGGTCGGCGGCGCCGTCAAGAACGTGCTCGCGGTCGGCGCAGGGCTGTCCGATGGTCTGGGATTCGGCGCCAATACCCGTATCGCGCTGATAACCCGTGGTCTCGCCGAGATGACACGACTGGGCGTCGCGCTCGGTGCACAGAAGGAAACTTTCATGGGGCTCGCGGGCCTCGGCGATCTCGTGCTCACCTGCACTGACAACCTGTCGCGCAACCGCCGCTTCGGCCTCGCTCTGGCCGCCGGTCGCAGCGTCGACGAAGCGCTGGCGGATATCGGGCAGGTGGTCGAGGGTTATCAGGCGGCGCGCGCCGTATTCGATGTGGCAACTCGCGCGAACGTCTCGATGCCGATCGTCGAGGGCATCTACCGCACATTGTACGAGAAAGCGCCGGCGGGTGACGTCGTGAGCGCGCTCATGTCCCGACCGGTGAAGGCCGAATTCTGATGACGCCGTCTGCGCGTGCGAGCAAACACCGCTACTGGCGACGCCTCGACGATGAGCAGCTGCTCGAGCTGCGCTTCGCGGA
>Ga0116152_10002047_pt1 | contig 16440 bp, 4 predicted proteins | sample AD_UKC119_MetaG_FD_89894 | JGI IMG/M metagenome (GOLD analysis project Ga0116152, IMG submission 89894) | Active sludge microbial communities of municipal wastewater-treating anaerobic digesters from Hong Kong - AD_UKC119_MetaG | ecosystem: Engineered > Bioreactor > Anaerobic > Digestate... | reverse complement strand
TGGAATTATGGAACCTTCTGTCCAAATCGAACACGCCGAAATATTCGGCAATGGAGTTGAGTTTTGATTTGCTGTTGAACGCAAGGGAGTCCCCTACCGATTCACTTATGTACTTGGTAAGTTTCTGTCTTGCCATCCTTGCAGCGTCCTTGTCAATTCTTTCCCCTACCAGTCTTTCTATGGCCAAGTTGGCAGAGCCCTGTAACAGGGATGTAAGTGGTACTATAAGGTTGAACCCTAGGTTTACCAATCTAATCCAGAACTGGAACTTCTTGGCAAGTGGTGCTAGGTTCTTCTTTTTGGAAAGTAGTCCGAATAAATCCGTTTCATAGGAGAAATTCTCGTTCTGCCCGTATATATTGTACTTATAGAAACTGTCGAACATCTTATAGGTGTTGGATGCCTCTGCCTTCTTGCCTCCATAGTCCGCATTGGTTATAAGACTCTTGAGTGCTTCCATATCGGCAAAGGCTTCCAGTCTTGCACTGTACACCTCGGCCTCGTTGCCCATCCAAGCATACGACATAAGAAGTTCGTCCGTTACATCTTCTTGGTTGGATAGTTTTGTAAAACCGTATTTAGGTATCCTCATATCACCATCCTTGGCACCCAGAGCCATTCCCCTTGTACTTTCACCGTACTGCTTCTCGTCCTCACGGTAGGATGTCATGTCCTTCACTATTTCCTTTAAGGTACCCAAATCATAGTTGGAGAAGAATTTCTGGAACTGTCTTGCCCCTCTCATACCCATCTGCGGCAGAAGGTACTTGTTATGCCTTTCTGTCATACCAGTTGCTTCCAAACTTTCTTCATGGTATTCCATAAGTGCCTGAAGCGCATCGAATTCCTCTACGTTCTTGGTAGCCTTTCCATTTGAATCAGTCCTGAAATAATCGTTGTACTCTTTATTGGCATAAGCTTTCTGAATCTGTGGCCTTCCAAGTCTTTCGTTCTCCTCGTACTCTGGGTTTTTGTCCTCGTTCTCCGTTTGGTCGAAGAATATGTAATTTGGGGATATGGCTACCATATCATACTCTCCGTTCTGTACTTCCTCTATGAATTCCAGTGCGGATTTAAGCTCGGTGTCCATAAGTTCCAATGCCGATGACAATGACTTACCTTCAGTTATCGGTTCTATCTTTTTGAAATAGGGAAGTAGTTTTGCCTGTGCATATCCCACAAGCTCTCCATACACCTGTTCCCTCATCTGCGATTCATTGCTACTGTACTCCATGCTGAACACTGAAGACATGAACTTGCTCGGCTTTGCCCTTCTCCCAGCTATGATGTCCTCTGCCTCTACCCTTGCCCTTTCCAGTGACAGTCCGTTTCTTTTAGTAACGTGCTGTTTTATAAAATCAAATTCCTCTTCATTGCTACCTATCCCCCTGTCCTTTTTTTCTTTACTGTAGGCTTGGTTGACTATCGAGCTGAACATCGGGTCTTCCACTTCTTCAGAACTATCCTCAAGATATGTCTTGGCCTCTGAATAAAGGTCTTGTAACCTTTCGGATATATCCTTTATCTCGTTTATCTCCGAACCGCTCATATCCTGAAAATCCGTCTCCGATGGAAGGTTGTTGACCCTGTTCGAGCGCAGTATCACAGTCCTTCTGTACTGTAGTCTCTTTATCCTGTCAATAAGCGTTTCCACTTCTGGGTCATCCAATCTTGAAAGTTTCTGCAGAAAACTGTCGTTGCTGGACAGTGTGTCCCAGAATTCATTTGAATAGGATATATTGGCGTTGAGCAGAAGAAATTCGTTCATTGCCTTTATATCGGTTCCAAAACTTTTCAATTTGTCCATGAAAGCCTGTGGCATCTCACTTCCGTTTCCAGCCCTGTCCTTGTAGAACTCAAGTTTCCTTCTGTCTATCTCCAATAGGTCTAGTACCGTCTGTGCATCCCTGTCAAGTATCTTTACGGAATGGTCTTTTGTCACTTTTCCGTTGCTGTCCAGTACCAGTCCTTTTTTCAGTCTTCCATCGAAATCAAATGGGTTCCTTGCCTTCTGGCGTTTCTTGTTGAGCTGTTGGAGCCTGTACTTGTGCTCTTGGGTGTAACCTCCAAGGGCATCGGCCTCACGTCCTATCTGTCCCCTTTCCCTTGAGATTGATTTATCACTTCTTACTGCGTCCTTTGAAAGGCCTTCGTAGAACCTGTTCCTTTCTTCCCTTGCCTTTTTGGTAAGGTAATCCACATTATGGTTCTGCTGTCTATATTCCGCAACGGCTTCATAGAAATCCAATCTTTCCTCTGCCGTAAGGTCTAGTTCGTCACTCCTTTCGGCTTTTTCCATTTCCTCTCTTGAAAGCTCGACTTGTTTAATCTCCCTATACAGTCTTATCTTTTCATCCAGTACCTCATTGTCGAGCCTTTCCCAGTCTATTGGGCTCAGTACATAGGAGCCTCTCTTGAACTTATTGAGTATTTTTGGGGATACCCCTATCTCTTCAAGTCTGTTGAGAAGTTTCTTTATCCTTTGGTTACTGTTTATGGTAGCCTTTGTGGTCATTCTGGACACTATGTCAGATGCCATGTTCAGTGCTGGGTCTTGAGCCTGTACCATAGAGGATATATGTGCAAAGAACCAATTGGTGTCCTTTTTTCTATGGCCACCTATCCTGTCCCCGTTCTCATCCTCCCTTTCTATGAAGGCATCCAACAGTTCCTGTTTCTGCTGTTCCGTAAGCGATAGTTTTCTTGTCACCCTTTCGACCATCGCCCTCCAAGCGTTGTTCTGTAGCGTCCCTTTCTTACCAGCTATACTGTTGATATCGGCCACTGTCTGTTGCAGTTCGTCATGTACTGCCTTCTGTTCCCTATCCCCTGTATCCAAAAGGCTTGCCAGTTCGTTAAGATTGCCAAGTATGGTTCCTACGGTTGTTATATAGACGGCATTTTCCTCTTGTGAAAATGGATGGTTGCCCTTGGTATTCTTTTCCAGTGCGTTCTTAAGGTAATTGGTATGTTTTTTTGCTATACCTACCATACCAGACACAGCCCTTACCTTGGATACTTCGTCCTTTCTCTCCAGAAGTGCCCTATACTGTTTTATCTCTTCCTTGGATTCGGAGCTCCTTAGTTTGTTTGCCTGTGATTCCAATAGGTCTAAGGATTGCTGTGCCCTTACCTCTATCTGGGAAATCCTGTCCGATGTTATCCCAGCAGAGTACATAAGAAGACGGCTGCTGTCTATCTGTTCTTGACTAAGCATATCGTACAGTTCACTGGACATAAGGTTTGCAGTTACCTTGTCAGTCCAATCCTTTAGTTGCTGTTTATGCCTTTCTGTAGTCCTTGAGCGGATATAGGCCATGAACCTATCGAATAAATCTTTTATGGCTTGTATGATATTCGATTGGGTTTCGGTTTTGTTTTCTGTAGAGAAGTTGGCTGCGAGTGAATTTGCCAATACTTTTCCCAGTATCTCCTTCCTTACCAATTTGTCCAAGGCTTCATCGGATATGTTTGGGTTCTGCCTTCTATAGATACCTCTGTACTCCTCGGCGAACTGTTGCCATTCTGGAGTCCTGTGTATATTTCTTAACAAGTTGTCTATCTCGGCCTCGTTCCATCCTTCCACTATGAAGTGGGCTGTTTCTTCCGTTAGCTCTGCTTCGGTTATTTCCCCGTTGTTGAAGGCTATTGTCTTGTTGGCTATATCCGCTAAAGCGTTTGCAGATGGTTCTACACCGTTCTTCTTTGCAAATTTGGTAATGTAGTCTGTTATGGATGTTATCTTTACGCCTATCTGGTTGAGAAGGGTTATAAGTCCTTTCTGCAGTTCTGTCTCTGGGGTAAATTCTATCTGTTCCACATCCACTTGACCTGACATGCCCTTGAACAGGTCTTTGTACACCTGTCCAGCCAGAACGTCCATGAAATTGTCTGGGAACTTCTTCTTGAGCTCTTCAAGACTGGAATCAAATAGTTCCGATACCTCTACGTCCATATCGTTGCCATCGGTATCCTTTAGAGTAACCTTCCCAGCTTTATCGGAGAACATAAGATTGCTATCTACCGTATCCTGCACGTTCTTCCTTCCCACTACTTTTTGAAGGAGGTCTTTTGCCAGTACTGCATTTATTACTTTCTTCAGGTCGGATTCACCTTCGGTCTGGAATATCCTGTCACCGTTTCTGTCCAAGATGGAAGTTCCAGATAGGATGCCTGACTTGACCAGACTGTTGATGGCTCCGTTGTATGTGTTGTTGTCCAGTGATGCGTCGATTGTAAATACTGTATTTCCATCTATCTGTGCTTGTATCTGTCCATTCTCAGTTTGTTCTAGTGCTTGTCTAAAGTTTTCTGTTGTTGTACTGTCTGGTGTTACATAGGTAAGATTTTCTTCCTTTATTTTATCGGAATAAACATTTTTGTATATCTCTACAGCTTGTTCAACGGATAGGTGGGGATTGGATACAATCTGCCTGAAAAGCTTTGAATCGTTTCCCGATTGGTCTTTTACCCCAGTAATCCTGCCATATTTATTATATGTTATTTTACAGTTCATTTGTATTTTTTTTGGTTTTTATAAGCAATCAAAATTTTCTTCTGATATTTTTTCTCTTTCTTCTTTTGAGAGAAGGCTTTTCTCTTTTACAAATCCTTCTTTTACCTCTCCTCCTTCATTGAATCTCTGTGTCCAAGAAAGGTCTTCCGATGCAAAGGATTTCCTTGGTGAAAGGTCATAGTAATCTTTGTTCTCGTTTGAAGGTATTATTGCATAGATACTTGTGTTTCCCTTTGTTTCTACCATTTCGTAGGTTCCGTTGGAAGTCCTTACAAAATCCTCAGTTGCGTTTTCAACCGTTATGAACGTATGGTTTATGTTGGTATAGGGTGTTTTTATAAGCGGAGCTGCATTCGGGTTGTTTGCGTAGGCAGTCCTTTTTGTTTCCTTTGTCGGATATTCCGTATTTATAAGTTCCCCAAGCACTGGTATGTTCTTGGAAAGGATACTGTAGTTTGTTATGTCCTCAGCATTGGCTATCTCTCCAGATTCCAACCAAGTCCTTATATTTGCCACCGTAAGAGGGTCTTCCGATTTAAGGTAGATTCCTTTTTCGTTTATTCCAAATTTACTGTAGAACTCCTTGTACTTGGTACTATCCTTCTGCTTTTCCTTAATCATCTCTACATTGAAATCGGCAACAAAATCTTCCATCAGATAGTTCTGGTCTCCATCGAACGTGGTTGCCCTGTCCTCTATATCTGAAATATTTTCCTGTATTTCTACAGTTGCCATAGGATGTCCGAACAAAGTTTTGTAGGCCGTTATCTGTCTTGCCGTTTCATTGTCCTTTACCTCTTTCAGTTTTACCGATTCGGTATCCAGTAGATTGGCTATTTCCTTCTGTGACATTGTCCTTGACATAAGGTTCCTCAGCTCTGAAAGTGATAGTTTCTGTACTTTTTGGTAGATATTGTTCCTTCCAGTCTTTATGTACCCATTTTCGAACATCTGTCCTTCGTCCATGTCCGTTTCTATGTAATGTAGCGACTGCTGTGAGTCCGTTGCGATTACCTTTGGTCTTGGCTCCGTATCCACTGAGAACATTTCGTTGTACGTGTCTTCCAATACCCTTGTATTCTCTTTATTGGGTCTCAAAAGGAAATTCTGTAACGGTTCTACTATCTGCAGGTAATCTGGAAGGGCATGCAATCCAGTTATATCGACCCCAATGGATGCTAAGTCCTTTTCGATTTTTATTACGTATTGTACGGCTTCATCGGAATACAGAAGGCTTTCATCGATATCCTTCAAGACTTCTAAATCCGCTATCAGGCTTTGATTATCGGTCATCTTTATGGCATTGGCCTTTATGGATTTTTCTACATAGGGAACAAGTTCTCCTTCTTCCTCCACCATGTTGGGAATCCTTCTGTAGGATTTCATCTCGCTAAGGAAATCTTCCTTTGTGGCAGGATTCTGAAGTTCCTTTTGTAACGAAGCATTCTCTATGTTATCCACTTCATAATCTATGTCCTCAAGACCTCCATACTGCTGTACTATCCTGTTCTTCTCTTCATATGGGTTCTTTGGGGACAGTTTACCAATACCATTGACCGTTCCTTCTCTATCGGCGTACTCCAACGGACTTCCTTCGAACGAATTTTCCATTACAGGGGAATTCCTTATCCTGTCCATAGTCTTGACCACCGTTTCCTGAAGTTTTATATCCTTTACAAGATTGGCCGCTTCGTACCTGCTGTACAGCCCACTGGCCATAAGTGATTCTATGGTCGGATTGAACAGTCCATTCTGGTCTATGAAAGCTTTCTCCATTACATCGTAAAGCTGTTTGCTGTCCCTTATGGAAGGAACCGTTGCCATTACGTTGTTTATCCCGACCATATCTTCCGTTGACAGGGTGTTTTCTATTCTGTTTAGCTGGGACACATATTGTATTACATATATCGGCTTTATCTCCCCGTTGGAATCGAATGCCTTTTTGTTCCCTTTAAGTGCAGAGATTACGGTATTCTTGAAATCTTCCGTTTCCGTTACGGCATAGAGCGACTGTGCCTCCGTTTCGTTGCCTACGGTTGCAAGCAGTTCTTGGTAAAGTATAGATGGCTGTCCATTCTCTGCGGACACACCATCCAATGATATCCTGCACTCCATTAGTTTGTTGGTTTCATAAGTCTTTTAAGTTCCCTTTCGAACCTTTCTTCTTCCTTTTCGTCCCTTACAAGCCTAAGTTCGGACACTTCGTCGAGCATTTTCCCGACAATGTCCTCATAGGTGTCACTATATGTATCATATCCTAAGTCCTTCATTCTCTTTATATGTAGTTGTCTTAGCACTTAAGCTCGTTTTTCTTGTTCTGTATATCCTTGTGTGTCTTTGTGTCCAACTGTTTCTTTATGAACTCTATCCTGTCCATTAACCTCTGTATCTCTCCCACCTTGTTGGCTCCCATGAGCTGTTTTGCCTTTGGTGGCATAAGTGGGTATGCCTTGACAAGCATCCTTACGTTGTGCAACCTTTCCAGATGGGTCTGTGGGTCTTTTATCACCGAATCATCCGCATAGACCTCTGTGAACCTGTTCTCTATGGCATTTCCGTTGCTGTCCACATAATCTTTCATAATCATGTTGTCCACTTCAAGTGATAGGTTGCTCAGTGCGGTTTCCAGTTCTGTAAGTGTCTCGTACTTGACCTCTGCCGTTTCGTACAGGCTGAAACCGTCTAAATCTATCCTTAACTTTGGAGATGATATGCTCCTGTTCAAATCCTCTAAATCTATCTTTATGGTGGCATCGAACTTAAGGTTCTTCTTATCATAACTATCGGTCAAATCATCTGCCGTTACGAACAGTGTCTTGTTGGCCAAATCATTCCCAATCCTATCCAGTTTGTCCTGTTGCGACAAATCGGTAAGGTTATATGTATCTGGTTGTATACCCAACGATATGAGCAAGCTATTCACCTCTATTACCTTTGCATTGTCGTCCATGTTCTGGTCTTCCAATATGGAAACATACCTATCCACTTGGGAATCTGGCCTCTGCGACATGGTTATAGGATAAGCTATGTTGTGGGCACCTTTTCTTATGACCACCACAGGTATCTTCTTTCCCTGTTGGTTCTTTGATATCCTTCCTACAAAGCTCTGGTCTACGTCGGTGACCGTTCTATCTGCCAATGAAAATTCGTTGTCCAGTATATATCCAGTGGTAACTACCTGTTCCAGCCCCCTGTCTGTGAACGGAAGCTCCGTAGGTTTCCTGTTTTCGTCCATCATGAACTTTGGAGACCCCATTATTACTTGGCTTACCTTTGTCCTCCCGAACACATCACTCTTTCCCTGCTCCGCTATGGCCACTGCCTTGTCCCTGATGGCAAGTATGGATTCGTCTATGGCTCCTTTTCTGATGGCCTTCAGCGTACCGAAGTTCTGCCCATTCCTTCTTACGTATACCTTCAGGCTGTCCCTATACTCTTCTTCCGTTATCTCTTCCTTTGAAAGGGCTTTTGCCTGCTGCATGTTCCAAGGGTCTTCACTATCATAATAGAATTCAACTTCATCCCCTGCCCTTAGTTCATAAGAATCTCCCTGTATATCGTCATCTATGAAGTCACTTTCCTTCTCAACAAATTCCGTACCTACTACTTCGTACACATCCTTGTAAGTCCAGTTCCTTTGCCCAGTATCCACTACGTATAGGTTAAGGGACTGCTGCATAGCAAAGAAATCTGCCTGCTCCATCTCAAGGGCATTTCCCTCCGTTATGGTCACATCTATGCTTCCAGTACCGTTCTGTGGGGTTATCCTGAAGGTAAAGCCAGCTTTTGCGTATGCTTTGTAGTTTGTGGATTTAAGAACCCTTCCCTTTGAGTTCAATATCTCGAAGGTACCTCCCAATCTGTTCAGTACGGTATCTATTTTTATATGGCTCAGTTTTATCCTACCGTCCTTCAACAGTTTTGCCGTTGCATTTCCAGTGGTGTTCTGCGTAAGCTCATATACCACGGCTACCTCGCTGGCAAGCATGTCATCCACAATCTGTGTGTCATGTTCTTCTGTTACCGTATGAACCGTCTGGTCTTGCTCTATCTGGGTATCGAGCTGTTCTATAAGGTTTATGATATCAGCAAGTGACTGTGCACCCACTACTGCCGAGTCCAGTGCCCTCCAGTTCTGCAGTTTCTGTCTTAGTTCTTCCTGTTCCTGAACTTCTTCTTCTTTCTTATTATCCTTTCTGAGCAGTTCACGGTACCTATCCACATCCTTCTTGGACGGTTTGTCCTTGACTATCTCCTCGTAGTTCTCACCTATATAGGCCAAAGGAAAATATTTCTCCTTTAGTGCAGTTTCAAGACGCTCCTTCAGAAGTTCTTTTTCTGTCTTCTGTTCCTGTTGCTCTACCTTTACTTCATTATTGGGATTGTCACCTAACTCGTTGTTGAGCTGTTTTATCCTTTTTACTACTGCCTCTTCATTATCTGCGAACAGCTTTGCTTCCCTTCTTGACAGTTTTTCACCGTTACGTACCTTTTCAGCTATCTCGTTAGTCCTATAATATGTTATTGGACTGTTGGCCTCTTTCTGTGTAACGGTTTCTTCTGCGAATCCTTCTTCGTTGAACTGCCTTGCCTTTGTTGCCATGTAGTTGCCCACTACATCGTTGAGGAACGCACTTGTAAAATCCCCATCCTTTTCCTTACCTTTGTTCTTGGGGTCGAACAGTTTGCCCAGAAGTCCTCCCATTTTCTTGGTGCTTATCCTTACATTGCCACTTGACAGTGCAATGGCTGCATTCTGGTAGTCAAGGAAGGATTTTTCGGCATTCTTGTAATAGTTGCTAAGGCCTATGAGTTCCCTATATACCTGTGGGTTGCTTCCTTCGTAGGAATTTATCACTTCATCTATCCTTTCAAGCTTCTTTTCTATATCGGCCAAATCCTGTCCAGTTATGAATTCTGAACCTACGGATATAGAAAGTTCTGCATTGTCGTTTATGCCTTTTCTTCTGGACACCTCTTGGCTTATTTCTTCTGCCTGTACGCTCCTTTCGGCCTCCAGTTGTGATATCTGGTCGTTTATCTCCACCAATCTCAAGTTAAGGTTGCCAAGCTCGTTTCCAGCTACCCTATCGCCTTGTGTCTCCTTTGGGGCGTTCTGTAGCGTGGTTATCTTCTTAAGGAGTTTTTCTTGGGTTTCCCTTAACTGCTCTATTTTTTTGTTCCTGCTGTATATCTTTTGTCTTGTGTTGGCAGACAGCCTATTAAGTTCCGATTGAATCCTTATCGACTTTGCCCCTTCACTTCCTATCTTCCTTTCTATCTCGGAAAGGGATTCCTCCATCAGTGTAGCTGCATTTTCACCTACCGTTATGGTGTAGGCAAGAGCCTGTGCATGGGTCTTCAAATTGGAATCGGTACCTACAGTTACATCTATCCCGTATATGGCCTGTGCATATTCTATGTTCTTTTTGTAGCTGTCCACCATATTGGAGTACCCTTCCATAACCGTGCCTATATATTCTTCTGGATTGGATATTCCAGCTTCTTTCCACTGGTCTTCGGTTACGTTTTCCAGTGCTATCTGGTACTTTTCCTTAAGGTCGTTCAAATCGTCGCCTATACTGTAGCTGAACTCCACTTCCGCAAGTATCTTGTCCTGATTGGACAGTTCCGATTCTACTAGGTTTCCTTTGGAGTCCGCCGATTCCTGCCTTTCCACCGCATTCTGTATCTTGGCGTTCATCATCATCCTCTTTACAAGAACGTCCTGTGAGAACGTGTTCATCCTATCAACCAGACCTTCTTGGTACTTTCTTGCCTCCTGTATTTCCTTTACCTCCTTGAACTTTCCTTTCCCCTGTATCACCGATGCGCCTCCACCTATGATGGCACCTATACCTATCTCTTCCCAACCTTCCTTGGTACCGTACTGCTCACCAAAAGATTGGTACATGGCATCCGCTATAGCCATAGTATTGGAATTGTACTTTGGATTGTACGAACTCTCCACCCAGTGGGAAGCGGTCTTCGATGCGACTCCCTGTCCTCCTTCTTCCCATAGTCCTTCAGTTGCGACTGGTTTTGTAACGGCATATATACCAGAGAATATCTTTTGTTTCTTCGTAGGGGAAATTACCTTACCTAAATCGTCCACCGTTTTCTCAAGTCCTATTCCGAACAGTTTTTTGTTTACTCCCTTGCTTACTGCCCTTAAAGGGTTTTTTATATTGAACAGGCTTCCGAACATGACTGCATTGGAAGGTGCAAGTATGGCCATATTTGCTGCAAACACACCGTTGGCTGCATTTTCGTTCCTGTTGTTGAATTCTGCTATCTCTTCTGTATTCGGTTGTCTTCCGTTCAGTTCATAGAAATTCCTGTAGAAATTCTCTTCCGCTTCTTTCTTGTACTGCAACGATTCTACTCCAGCTTCATATCCCGAAGAAGTTGCAAGGAACCTTGCGGTGTTTATGGCCTCTGCCGTTTTTGCTGCGCTTACTGCAGCCTGTTTGCTCAACATGCCAGTCTTTCTGTAAGCATTGAAAAGAGGGGCTTTCATCCAACTTTTGTACGTTGCCATCCCCTTTGTGGCATTTTCAGCTCCTATGAAGGTCTTAGCCCATTTGCCTGCCCTGCCTAAACTTCCAGCCATTCTTGCTGCGTTTGTACTGAGAGATGCCCCTCCAGTGGCCGCCGCCCATATACCTTCCGATATAATGGCACCTACCGTAAAACCTGCTGCACCAAGTACCTTGTCAGCCCAGAAATTGGCATCGCCCCACTGACCGAAAAATCCTTTGTCCTTTTCCTGTCTTGTGTAGTAGTTGGGAAGGTTGTACCTCATACGTGTGTTAAGGTCGTCCATGTACTTTGTGAAGTCGTTGTCGAAAACGGATTGGAAACTGCCCTCTGCTATGGCATCCACAACTCCATAGACGGTTCCTACTGTACCTCCCAGTACTGTAGTCCATGTAGTGGTTCCAAACTTTGAGATACCGTTAAGCCATTTTTCACTGGTGTTCTGCTGTCTTGCAAGCCTGTCCTCATTATCTATATTGGGAAGGTAGTCCTTGTACAGGGGTACCAGTTCACCACTGAAAAGCTTTGTGTGCGTCTGGCTGGCATCTATGGAATAATCCTCAAGTTTTATCCTGTTGTCCTGAAATGTCCTTAATGGGTTTGGTGCGGACTGCTCGTATGTAAAATCCGAATAGAGTTGGGTAGGTCTATAGTTAGCTTTGGCTTTTGCCTGAATATCCTGATTCACATAGTCCATCATCACACTGTTGAGTTGCATCTGTGGTGTGTCGGTACTTGTGATTATATCTGGAGTATCGAGTTGAACCCCTTTCAAGGGATTTTCCTCGAACCTTACTTTATCTGGCATTCTATCTTTCGTTTAACGATTTTATAAGTTTTGTATAGGAAGGGGTTATACTTCCAGAGGTTCCTATTGAATAGGCCTGCCTCTTGAATATGTCGTCAAGGAGCAGTGAGTAATATACCTGAGGGGCATCGTCCAGAACAGACTTGAAATCGTCCACTGCCGTCACTCCCTGTAACGATATGGAATGTATGGTCTCCTTGCTCTTCTTGTCGATAAGGGAAAGGTACATCTCTGGTTCACCGAACTTGGCCGTTATGTTTATGTTGACCCCATAGTTGCCTGACTCGTCTATGGCTTCATTTACTATCTCTTGGAACTGTGGGAGTTGCTTTGACAACATTATGTTCTCGTTTACAAGAGAGCTTTTACTGTCTTCTTTTGTTAAATACTTTGCCCACATTGGCCTGTCCTTTAAAAGTACTTTAGTACTATATGAATACAGGTCTGCGGAACTTTTGTCTATATACTTTATAGGTTCCGATACCAACGGTCTTCCCTGCAACCTATCATAGGTATATATCGCAGCATTTGAAGAAAAGTCGAGTCTTTGGTACAGCTCTGGGAAATTGTTTACAAATTCATCAAGGCTCAATCTTGCCTCGCTGATACCTTTGTCCTTTTTATCCGTGTCCTTGTTCTTCTGTTCTATGACTACTTCGTTACCAGCTTTTCTTATGGTGATGGTACCTGCTTTGTTCTCCAAGAAATATGGATTTTTGTTCTGTGCTGTTCTGAGTAAGTCACTGTACATTGCCTTATCTGTGTTGTACGATATACCCACTTGTTGCTGGTTGGCCAGTTTCTGTCTGAACCTGTTCAAATCCTGTATGTATGTAGGTTGTTGCCTATAATCGTCCGTTATGAACTTTCCTATGGTTGCATCATCCGATGAAAGGTCTTGGTCACTGAAATCAAATCTGTCATATATGCCGTTCTGCCTTGCTTGGAGTAAGTACTGTCCTGTTTTTGTATTTGGGTTAAGCACCTTGCCATAATAGTCACCTACTATAGTAGAACCTGTATAATACTCTTTCAAGACATCACTTGGATTCTCTCCAAATGATATAGCCAAAGAAGACAGTGATTCATTTGCTTTGAATTTATCGGATGCACTGGTCAGTCCTGTAAGGTCGTTTATTATATCCGATGCATAATAAGATTTCATAAGTTCTTTCAACGCTTCTGGACTTTCCTTGAGATTTCCTATCTTTTTCCCGTTTGCGTCCATTACACCAGCCTGTTGCAGTACCTTATATACTGGAACCGATTTACCGTTCCACAACATATTGGTATTCTTGTTTTTGTAGAATGCCCTGAAGGTCTCTTCATTGTTGAGCGTAAGGTCTATATGTGCATCCTTTGCTTTCTTTTTGGCCTGTTCATATCCTTCGCTGTACAGAAGGAACTCATCGCTGAGCTGTCTTACCTTAGACCTTATATTTTCGCCTTTGTCGTTGGTAAGGACAAGAGGGTCGTTGGTACTATCTGTAGAAAGAACCATTTCCCTTATTATGTCCGTTTCCGATGTCTTTCCCCTTGATTGCAGTTTACTGTTCAATAGATTGAGTTGGTCTACTGCTGATTTGTTACCTTTTCCAGCTTCCTGTTCCAGTGCATATTTGTACTGCTTCAGTGTTACGTCCAGCTCGGTGGACACATCGTCCAACTGTGACTGTACAGCCGATTCTATCTCTGGAAGGTCTGCCAGTTCAGTACTCAATGATACAACTGATAGGCCTCCTATATTGCCGTTATTCTTGGCTAAGGCTTCTGCAGCTTCCCTCTGTTCCTTGGCAAGTGCAAGGTTGTAGTTCATCCTAGCCCAATATGCTTCGTCCTTTACTATGGAATTGGACTGTGTATATAGAGGGGCAAATCTTGCCGTTATGTTGTCTATCACTTTTTCCCTTTCCAAGAAAGTTGACGCTGCTTTTGGATTGCTTGTAAGGGTTTCCAGATTTTTCTGTATCCTTGTCTTTTCCGATTTGGCCTCGTTCAGCATGGAAGAATATTTGTTCTTTTCAGAAGTACTTCCAGCTTCCTTCAGTTTTTTATCGTACAATAGAATGTTTTCGTCCAGTTTAGAAAGCTTGGCTCCAAGGCCTCCTTTTATCTGTTGCATTATGGCTGGATTTTCATACCCTCCGTTACTGTACCAACCATCTATCTCTATCTGTTTCAGGTCATTCGGTGCCAGCATAGATGCGGCAACACTTCTCAATTGGTCTGGTGAAAGGCCGTCTATCTCTATTTCCTGAAGTTCTCCAGTCGGATTGCCCTGTGCGTCAAGAACCCTTGTCTGTACGGTTCTTTTTCCCTGTTTTCCCAACAGGTCGATTATATTGTCGTTTATTTTCTTGTCATAATCGTTGTAAGGTGTATAGACCAAGTCTCCTATCTCGTTCTGTTCCCCCTTAAGATACTTATCTATACCAGATTCCTTAAGTGCATATTGGTAGTTTATGTCACTGTAGAGTTCTGGGTTCTTTTCCTTTATCTTGGCCACATCCTGTTGGAAGCGGTTGTATTTCTGGGTGTTCTGTATTGCGGATTGTATAAAAGGGTCGGCTGCGGCCATCTTAATCTTGCTGTCCAATGATTCCGTTACCCCAGACTGTGAAAGGTCTTTGTTACCGTAACCGTTGACTTGGTTGGTTATATCGGTAAGCTTTGCCGCTATATACTCCTTGTCCTCATCCCTAAGAACCTGTTGACCCATGATACCGAAAGAGTCCAAGGTCTGCTGAACCTTGGCTCTGTTGGCATCGTACTTCTGCTGCTTTAACTGCATTATCTGAGCCAATATAGGGAAATTACTGTCCCTTCTTTCTTTCTGTGGTAAATAGGTTCCGCCTAAAAATGTAGCCATAGTCTATGTTAAGATTCGGCAAAAATAGTAAAAATTGCCGAAAAATAAAAATTAATTTAAAATATTTTAACTAAATTATCTTCCAAGATAGGCTTCAGTCCTTCTTTTCATCTCTGCCATCCTTTCCTCTGGGGTCATATCCTCTATCTTCTTTCCACTTAGGAAAGGGGTTACATAAGTAAAATCTGGTGCCCCAGCAAACTCTATGTTGGAACCTATTGCATTGTACTGTGGAAAGGCTTGGTTGAGCAGGTTCCTTCTTTCTATATACTCGAAATTGTACCTTTGTTGGTCGTTAAGGTCGTTGAAATACTGTCTTACGTCCCTTTCTTGGTTCGTTATGGCAGCCATAGTCTTGTTCTCATAGTCCTTGGCAAAACCTATGTTTGTAAGGTCTTCCTTTGCTGCGGTATTGAGGTTGTACATATCGGCCTGTGTCTGTCTCTGTGCATTGGATTCGGTCACACCGCTTATCGCTTGGTTGGCTGCCTGCTGTGACTGTCCAAGTGCATTGGCCATGACTGCAGCCCTCTGTGCAGGTGGCATGAACTGTGTAGCGGCCTCAAGTGCCTGTCTCTGCCTTTCTATTTCCACAAGGTTCGGTTCCGCCGTTGCCTTTAACGGGTCTAGCCTTCCAAATTGTACCTGATGCTTGTACACTGGCTGTCTGGCACTTGGAGGTAATATGAAATCATTCGGTACAAGAGGTATTCCAGCCCAATTGAAACTTCCATCTGCTTCCTGTACCACTTCTGGATTTTTTGGCTGTTCTACGGTAGGTTGTTGTTCTGGTTGCTGTATGCCCTTCACCTCTGGTGTTTTTACCTCCAATGGATTTATGTCTTTTTTAAATGGGGATACATCAATAGGTATGGATAGTTGTCTCCAAGTATCCGCATTGTCCCTGTTCCACGTACTGTCGTGGAACTGGTCTAACCAGAACTGTTTGTTGTCGAACTCACTCTTCCTAAAAGTTTCCTGTAACCTATGCCTTTCCTCGTTGGTATAGTCAGCAGGTTTTTTGTTCTTTGGTATTCCAGCTCTTTCGAAAAGTTCTGGATGTTCTTTCTTTATGGTCTCCACGCCCTTTGCCGTTATAGGCTGTCTATCAAAATAACCTACTACCTGCTCTGGGTAGTTCTCCACGAAAAACTGTTGCAGTTTACCGACTTCTTCTCCTATGTTCTCAGCATCTATATTGAAATCTCCTTGGTAACCAAGCCTTTTTGCCTCGTTGTAGAAATCTTCAAGCCTCTGTCTATTGTTGTAGACCCCTCCTTCCTGCATAAGTTCCATTATCCTGTTCTTGTCTATACCGTATTTTTTGGACAGTGCCTCCAAATCGCTGTTCATGGTACCTCCATAGGTCATTTTACTTTCTTCTTTTTTCTTAGGTGCTCTTTCCTGCGCTTCGAATATCTTGTCGAAGGCTTCTTTTTTCTGTACCTCCAGTTCTTTCTTATTTGTTTCTATTTCCTGAAGTTTGCTCTGCAGTGCCTGAAGGTTCATGTTCTTTACGTTTTCCTTGATATCCCCATCGGTTGTCTGCTGTTCTATCTTCTCGTACACTTCTGTCTCTTCTTCTATCAACTTGTCCAGTCCTATACTTTTGTTGTACATATCAAGAACCGTTGCATAGGTATCGTTGGCCTTTACGGTCACCCCAAATTCATCTCTGAACATCTTTGCATTTTCCTTTCCTATTTT